>Ga0307511_10006333_pt1 | contig 11936 bp, 12 predicted proteins | sample 13_EM_MG_FD_200266 | JGI IMG/M metagenome (GOLD analysis project Ga0307511, IMG submission 200266) | Populus trichocarpa ectomycorrhiza microbial communities from riparian zone in the Pacific Northwest, United States - 13_EM | ecosystem: Host-associated > Plants > Roots > Unclassified | place...
AAAAGCAGCAATGGGTGCTGCAGATGTTGAATCCGGGACTTCCAGCCTATCGTGTCGCAACTTCTTGCCATCCTGCACCTGCCCTTGTACAGCCGAAGACTTTCTGCGTGCAGGAAAACCAATGCCGGTGTTTTGGATCCTGCTTGACCAGAAGGGTGAGTATCAGTGAGTTGGCAGCCCCATTTAGCAAGGCAAACAAAGGGACTGAACAGCACAGCAATGAGGGATGGTTATGTCCAAGGAGAATGGAGGATGGTCGTTGCCTCCTGCACCCCTTCAGATGGTGTCAGTACTAGGTACCCAGAAAACACATCGAATATTCCGTCAGTTTTTTCCATGCATGATGTACTTTACAGCTCAGTCGACTGGCTCCTCGCTGGTTCTGATGCTGCCTGCATATCACTACAATGACTCTGTCACGCACCATCAACTTCATCTCACATAGCGGAAAACCTACATGAGGCCTCTACGCACCTACTGCACACTCCCAAAAACATCTCAGCCGCATTCTTGAGGTTTCGAGAGAGGTGAGAAAGGAGGAGCCAGTAGTGGGGGAGGGGTCTCGGAAGGAAGAATATAAGGCCTGAAGATCCGGGGGGAGGACCGGCTGACTTCTCATGCCCCACACCGAGACAACCCCTCACAAGATCAAGATGTCATCATACCCAAATCAATACTCCCATATTCAGGCTACACCGAGGTTTCATTCCCGCATTGCCGACAACTTGGATACCTCCAGTCAATCTTTTGTCGAAATGCCCTCTTCCACCTCATCTTCCCCAACCTCTCCCACCCCCAAGCCCGGCCCTTGGGAAACGAAACTTATTGGTAAGGAGCTTCTTCAACAAAGTAACATCATTAAAATGGCAGATTCTAATAGTCATACTAGCGGCGTGTGCGGCTAGAGGCATCATAATCAAAAGCGAGCTCGTGTCCGAGATGCGAGGTCAGTGAAATTCTGTCCATATCACACTTAGCAACTGACAAATTCTGATGACCTTATCCAATAGGTGGCCGCACTGCATGGGCCGCGGTAGTGTACATCTTAGGATTGCGAATACAAGGTCGCTACTGGTTTGAAGGTATCCCAAACGCCAAAGAGGATGCGGCGGAAGTTGCTCTTAAACTACTATTGAAATATTGGCCTCTTCCGAGTCCCTTTTCCAAGCCACAGGATCCCATCTACTACCTCCCAACAACACCAGCAACATTTATCACAACGGCCGACACCAACAGACCCGCTGTGATGAGCAGCAACGAATAACGGTATATTATATTGACACGACAGCAACGACTTTACGATTTTCACGATTCTTGTTGCATTATATTTCCTACATCGGATTATCAAAAGCCGAAGGTGGTTATTGTGGTGATTTGTTCTTTCCTGGGCTGCTTTTTGCATTTCAATACGTCTGGATATTTGCTTTTCATTGGTAGGCGCGAGTAATTGGCTGACTGAATACCATTCTATGCATTTTGCCTTCATTTTTTTGTTTACCTATTCAGGCTCTTTAGCTAAGTCTTTCTCGGCGGCAGCAGCGCATCAGTATCATTTTGGACGAACCGATAGAAATGGGTATTGGCTGGTTATCTTCTTACTCTACTTTATTGTGCTATTTCTCTTTGCCTGCCTCGGTCTCTCCAGCACCAACAGCAATTTTCTTCGGAGGTAATAGTTGGATGCCCAGAGAGGTTTCCCACAGAGGAGGGGGATAGTTCTTTCACTCACTTGCTCTAGATATCTTGTCAGCTTAGCTGAGAGTAGTACTATTAGTACAGGCAATTGTATTGACAGTTAGTTGACCTTGTGAATTCAACTTGTAATATAAAATAAACGGGCAATAACTTTGCTCAATCATTGTGATTTCCTATTCTGGAATGGCCAATAAAGCCCAATTGCCTTGCCCCATCTGTCTCATCTGATTGGAGCATGAGACAAGACCTATAGTATAAGGCGCAGTGGAGCAGGGTGGTATCCGGGGCGATCGAATGACAGGTTTGGGATGAATTGCAGAGCCTGGGGGGTTGTCTGAGAACCTGGAAACCCAAATGCTACTCGCCCGTTGACCCTAATGCGTGGATTACCCAGACCGATGGTAACCCGTGTTGTGGGTGCGTTGTTGGGAGCGGACATGGGTTGGGGAGAGTCGATGCAGTTGTAGTCAAATGACGAAAGATGTTTGGTCAACGACGTCGGGAGTCCTGTGTGGGACCTGCGGGTGTGTCACATGGAACTTGACTTTACCGCAAAACCCCAAACCCCGGTAGATACCAATAACGTCGGGATCATTGAGATCAACAAAAACCCAGGATCTGGCTGAGAAATGCAGGAGCTGAAAAAGCAAAGACTGCAGATAGAGGGCATGATAATTTGCGTCACAACAAGTAAGGGGCCACTTGGCCATAGGGTTGCATGCGTCGAACTAATCTCCTGATGGCGGTGCGTCACGTGCCCGTGAGTGGTTGGACTGCACAAAGCAGGAGTATCCACCAACAAAACTTTTAGGACTGTTCGCCATTGCGTGGCTAGCTTATCTCCTGATGTATTACTTTGGATTGGGTTGCGAGGGGCTTTTGCCTTGGGAGTTACCCTCAGCTAGGGTACTTATAAGCTGTGCCTTGCATATTTATGCATCCGCAACTACACAACCTTTCCAGCCAGGATGGTTCCCTTATACCTTACTTTCCTATCTTACATCTCTGCCCAGTAAGCACTGCCTTGAGATGTGGGTCTGAGGCCGAGCCTGGCCTTCAGAGAGGACGAGACTGGTATACCTAGCATCGTGAATCAAATATAAGACTGGAAGATTTCAATATCCCACTAGCCTTCTAGACATGGTCCTTTGATCATAGTATCACCCGAATATATCTATGCAACATGGGAGGCCCTATTTTAGGTGCCCTGTCCTCACTCTATACATCTCATAAATGGTGATTCCCACTGATGAATGTAGTAGGGTGATCTTGCTGATTTACAACATCCTAATTACCATGAACCCAAGCAGCAATTGGGTTTCCCATAATCAAAGAAATAGGCATCGCCAATCATTCGTATAATACGGGATCCCCCCACAGCTTGACCCTTGAACGGGCTAACCATCAATCACGTGTCATCTTAAGAAAAGTGAACATGCAGGATGGAAATGGGTTGGTATCATCACTTCCGGACGTAAGTTTTCAAAGCCGGTTCCTGGTGTGTCATGACTCCCTCCCAACAATTTCCCCATCCGTATACAATCTAGGAGTATTTGTGGAGAAGACCAAGCGTATGCTGAAAGCTCAGTTTCTTGCTATGCACTAGGCTACATTAGGCAGTGACTACCCCTTTGGGCAATTTCCAGTGGCTCATGTGACCAGGAGCATTTAACCTCCCCGCCTTTACACCTCAGTTTCGATGCCACCCTCTCCATCACCTTCATACCCCACACCCACCGTGCTTGATTTTTTGCTTAACCTTTTCTATCATATATTCACCCTTCACCCACTTCAAAGTCTGTACACCAACCAGCAGCTCAATTCAACCAGTTCAGAAAAAAGATAATAACGTGCCTTCCATTGCATAAGGTCTTTATGATGTCTATGTAGTTCATTTTATACTCTTCCAGACCTTCAATTAGCTCTCTATCCTCATTTTTTCGTAATTGATCCTACCGATTCGGATCTGGATCTGTATTTCTTGCTAGCTCGAATGATATCCACCCACCCCGGGAGTAAATTTCAATTGAATATCCAAGTAGCCGAGCCTTTCCCCACATTATTCTTGCAGATTTGCCTTTGCAAGGGAAAGAATAACCTTGGTATCACCCTTAGATTTATCCAAAAGACCCTGAATAGACCGCATCAAAGACTCTGGCGCCAAGTCTTCGTCATGAACGTCAGAGATATCTTTCGACTATAATATGCAAAAGGCCTTGAGCGTATAACCCATGCGATGTCCAGGATACTAGCCTGGGTATGGAAATTTTGTTGGGGAGTTCGCCTCTAACCCCCACTTTGGGTTGAATTTGTTAGGCTCCATCCAAAAGTGTTACGGGGCCTCTACCCGTCTGAACAGCAACAATACCCGCAATAGACCATACCCTACTCAATTCACCGCATATTAGTGTCGCCACCTTCTTGGAGGATAGGAGTGAAAACATACCTATCCTTCTACACCAAAAAAAAAAAAACCGTCCAACCTGCCCATCTAAGCATCCTTCACAACAATAATAACTTCTATATTTTGTAAGTCTCATATGAGGCGCCCTATGCCGGCATTGAACCCCCGCAAAGTCAGCGAGTACATCTAGACACGAATAAGGGAATGTAGACTTACGAGTGGTTTGGACATTTTCCATTTGGCTCTGGCCTGTCCACCACAATAAGGTCTTGGTAAACCACCACCACCCTCTTCGTTTTCTTCATCATCACTAGCTCTTTCCAAGTTCCCTTCTTCACCCCTAAATATCTTGGTTCCGTGTTTTTTTAACCCCGAGTCCGACTTCTTGATGGATCTGAACGCTCAAAATTCCCGATGAAAGCTCCGGGCTTGAGATGATTATATTGCTTTCACATCCCGAATGTTCTGTTGCGTCAGTTCTATTTGTAACAGAGGTGAATTTTAAGGGACCTCCCTCTGCTTGCCTCAGTCTTTCTCTATTCCCCGCCTGAATTCTCAAGCTCTTTGAGTACCTCATTCTTCCTGTCATTGACCGGATTGTTTTTCATATTATGAGTCGGTATACCCAGCACTTCCTCTGAAGATGCCATTTTACCAAACTACCGACACTCCAGCTGAGCACTCCATGCATATGCTTATGTGTGCCTAGGCCCAGCAACCTATTTACCCGAGACTGGGGTTTTCCAGTCGTTTTGGAATTGTTCATCAAATCTTGAAGTTCCACCTCTAGTGTCTCAAAGAGATTGTCGGTAGTTGAACGACCTGCTGAAAGTTGGCATGCCTTTAAATCATATGCTAGGTGTCTCACCTGAATCCCAGAGTTAAAAACACAATCGTTCCCCCGGCATTGAGCTCACCAGGGACAACCAAGACCGCCGTTGCTCCTTACTATGTAGGGATGGCAAATTGTAAATAATCCTATTGATCGAAAGACTCAAAATTCAATTGGGATCACAACACTGACCTAGTCTGTTATCCAAACTTGGACCATCCTACTTATATACGTGTCCCCATCACCAGTCTCATCTTCACCACCTCCTTCCTCCTTTTTTCCCATTCGCTTCTTTATCTTATTGACTATACTCACTGCCATCCCCGTCCATAATATTTGGGAACCTCTTTGCTAATGAAACACATGAAATTGTGACTTTTAGCTGAGGAAGGGCGGGTCCGCAGCCGAATTCTGGCAGTGTTGATAAATAAGTAGATTCTGGTCTTCTATCGAGTTAGCATTGCATAATACAGTGTTTCTCTACAGAAGCCTTACACAAAACCCCCCCTTTCCACCAAAATTCGGCAACAATATTTATATATTCTTCAGTCTCTTCTTCAGCCCCTTCCCGCTTTTCCTTACTCTGTACGACAAGGCAAGCTCTAGATTTACAAAGCCGCCCTCTTCAGCACCCATACCACCCTTCTCTCTATTAACAAGCCCTTGATGCAGCCAACTTACTTCTAGGATAGTTAGTGCCCCAGTCGGCAACAGGAACACCTCCACTGGCAGACTGATGGCATTCTGAAAGCTTGTAATACACCCCTGAAGGTATCATAAAAGAGACGCGAAGAGGTCTGGGTTGGTGAGGAGCCAGATGGTTGAAATCATATTGTTTAGCCAGAGCATGGTTTCAGCCTTTAAATTTATCTTGGGGGTCATTCATGGAATTATTCTGTCAAAATCATTAGTAATAGCACAGTTATTAAAGCAAGAGAGAAAGCGTACATCACATCTCCCCGCTGTCATGACCGTTTTAGGAGCACTTAATGAAGGTTTAATCCACCAATCCACCCCTACTCCTGCAGTTGCTGTGAAGGTCACCTACAGAATAAATTTTGCCGCTCATAGAGATCACACCCCATAGAATCATCAAACCACCGACTACTAAACCCACCTCTAGAGGTAGACGCACTTCCCGCCTCCGAGTGTCCTCATCAGTAAAAGGAAGATGTGTTATATGGCCCGTAACTACACGAAACTGTACATTTGAGCCCATAGCTTGGTCCACCGGGTTCCCAACATGGACTTCAGGGAGCTCTTGAAATGGTTTAGGTTTATTCCCTGTCTATTCTGCGTGTGTAGCTCATTATTAAAATTCTGTTGATTTTCAGGCTTCACCGGATCATCTCTGGGTCGCCGCATTGGTTTCAGACCAGGATTAAAGCCCTCCCCATAAGGCTTTATGGTTAGCACTGGGTGATGCCCCGTGTAATGTTGGAGATACCGGCGAGGATGCTCATAGCCTAACACTATGTCGGAAATTGCTATTACAAACAGTTCAGGGCAGTATTCGAGCTTCGACAGGTTTGTGCTGGCCGGCATCTGGTTTGGCCAACACATCCATACAAGTTAGCGGAGATAAACAATAATGGGTTATATAGAGATACATTATTATTACCTGGCCGTGGGGTTGGGTCTTGGCATACTCTGTACTTATGTACTGTACATGTATGTATGTATATCAAATTTAAGTGCATGCATCTTTCGACTGGCAGCTTTCCAGTTAAAGAATTATTCTACACTCTGCAAAGACAGAAATACATCTCGGATTTTACCAGACTGATTTTCCCCTCATTTATAGCTGCTGGTAGTGTAGTCTGGTTGCTGGTGCTGGGCCGCACCAGCTAGTCATTTGTGCGAGTGCTTAAGTAACTTCGTGTTGGCTTATCATGCTTAACTAAGCTGTTATCGCAGTCCTGGCCCAAGCGGCGATACAGACCTACCGTTCGAGCTCTTCTGGTTCGCAGCCGTTTATTTTTAGCTTGTTCGGGCAGCGGGTATAGTTCTCAACCCCGCGTAAATCGCAGTCTGGCCCAATCGCAATCACCCATTACCTTCGGCAAGTTAATAATCGATATATCGGTAATATCGGAAGGATAACCAGACTATCGGAAGGAATAGAGGGGAGTGGAACACACCGTGAGTACTTAACTATCATTTATATACCACAGGTTGCTGTGATTTCGAACTAATTAAGCTCCAGAGGTGTTCAATTATGTTTCAGTCATTTACCGGATCCTCCCGCAGGCCTCGACAGGTCAACCTCTCAGGGCGAAAAGCCACCTCACAAACCAAGCCAATCCCAGGGCTATCAACACATTCTCATCAGCATAGTAGTGCTCTTCTATTAGCACAGCAGCAGCGCGCAAAGAGGGAAGCGGAGAGGAGGGAATTGGAAGCAGTCAAGACAATACAGAGAACATGGCGTGGCAAGAGCGATCTATCGAGGAGCAGAGCAATATGGAGGAGTGAATGGGACAGCAAATACGGTAGAGAGTTTGCCGGCAGGAAGGTTCACGATATAGCAGAAGCAACGAGTGCCATCCGGTTATTTCTAGCTTTCTTTGATCGAACATGGTGCTCTGGAAGAGTGCTCAAGAGAATAGGCCCTCGACAGCCAGGAGATGATTTACAAAGGTTGGCAGTTCTGGTGAGGGCTCTGATCGTCAGCAATAGTGGCATGCTTCACCCACACCTCACCGGTTCATCTATCGGCTTTCAAGACTTCTTCACTCTTCACCGTTTCGTTGCGCTTCTCCTTTCAACGATATCCCAACCATCTTCACCTTCCTCACAGCTTGTAATAACCATCCTACATCTGATTGCCGAACTACCCACTGTGGCCCTTTCCGTTGTCGAAGGCAAAGGTTTCTCCTTCTCTGCCTCGGAAATTATATCCCCGACATACTACCAAACACTGTCACACCTAACAACGGCATTTAGTGCTCATTCAAACCCAGAGCTGCGAGAGTTATTGCTAAGGTGCCTGCTTGGTCCCTTGTCGGTAACACTGCCAGAGAGCCTCCGGCCTTCCCTACCGACAAGCACTGCCGTTTATAGGGTTTTCTCACGTTTTTACTTAACAACACCTAGCCTCAGAGAATGCTTAGGGACTGATACTTTTGAGATTTTGGCTTCCAAAATACATATAGGTGTATTGGCCAGAGCTGTGTTAGAGAACCTAGAAGAAGGTACCCAAGTATCCAGAGCTACATCTCTTAGGAGCCGGCGTCTGGATCAAAAGGAGACGAGCAGCAATAAAGCAGCAGAGGATAGAAACCTCTGGCTTCTCGCATACATCATCTTTTTCTTTCGAAGGAATTCTCAGAATGTCACATCTCGGAGCCGCCAGGATGGAAATAGCTACATCAAATGCGTAACCCTGTTGTTCGGTAATGCAGCGAATGATGCTGGCACCAGAATAGACCTTGAAGACCAAGAAATGAGCGGCAGTGGAACTTCTAATGACCCTTTGCAAATGAGTGACGACTATGAAAACGAAATGGATATAGATGGAGATGGGTCTGCTTCCCGAAGAAAGACCCCTCTACCTGAGTTTATCAAACAGGAGCTACTCACTCTCATCGATAAAGCTTCTATCTCGTCGCTATTATCGAGGACTCCGTCATTCATGCAAATGAGTGGTCAGACTAGCGAGGGAGTAGAAGCCCAACTACTTGCTTCCTATGCCTTGACGTTGCTTCTAGTGTTTCCAAAGAAAATACAGGAGCTACGAATGTGGCTCTATCTTGCAAGCACGTCGGATGGTGTCCCAGTGGTACGATACCTCTGGGAGGCTGTCAAAAGGGCGAAGCTATTCGCAGATGTGTCTGCCGATGTCAGTGCTGCTGTGGACAGCCTAAAGAAGAAGCGAAAGGTTCAACCTAGCCCCGAATCGGCCAGAGGGAGGGCAGAATTGGACCTTACAAAGCATCAACGGCAATACCAGCAGTATCAAGGCGCCGTCACTGGAAAAGGAGAAAAAGTGGAAACGGATGATGATGACGACGACTGGCGAGTTATTTTATTATTCCTGGAGTTATACAGCTTCTTACTGATCGTGATGGATGATGAAGACTTCTTCAATGCTGGGAAGAATAACTCCATTCGTGGTGGGGAAGGAAGTAGGACTCGCGATTCGGCCCCCCCTCTGAAAGATGTCAAGGATCTTACTATCTTCCTAAAGAACTTAGCTTTTGCCATGTACTGGTATGCCGGAGACATAATGAGAGAGGGCCAGAGGGCTAGTGTGGGGGATATTCCAAATGGTGCTGGAATCGGGGATGCGAATACAGAGGCCGACGAATTGGAAGTTGCGGGTGTGAAAGGGATGGGGTTTAGTTATGTCAAAGGATTGGTCACAAATTTACTGAGAATGGTTTACTTGAGGGAGTAAGTGCTGAAACGTTCCAAGATTGCTGATTTGAAGACTGACCACTATCCATCTCAACAGTTCCAGAAGAAGATTTCTACCCAAAGATCATTGGTTAATGACTTCCCGATTTGATATGGAAGGTTTTATCCCGGCAGTGGTTGCTGAGGAAGAAAATCGCCATAATCTAGAGGCCGAGGAGGAGAATGAGCCAGATGATTCACAAGAGATCCCAGGGCAGGTGGACAGTAGATTTATTCAGCGTATGCACAAACATCTTCAGAGACAACAAAAGAATCACTATCTCGCCGCCGTGGCGCCTCGTCTAGAGATACTCCAACACCTTCCATTCTTCATACCATTCACTACCAGGGTGCAGATATTCAGAGAATTTGTGTCTGTGGATCAAAGGAGAAGGCGTGGAGGCAATACCGATCCGGATGCCTGGCGCGCAATGGTCTTTTCGGGTCGACGGAGGCTTGGGGACGGGCACACGGCCTTGAGCAAACATCACGCTACGATAAGAAGGGAATCTGTATTTGATGATGCGTTCACTGAGTTCTACCCATTAGGTGAAGGTCTAAAAGAGCCAATTCAAATCACCTTTATCGATCAGTTTGGGGCGCAAGAAGCAGGAATCGATGGTGGTGGCGTGACGAAGGAATTCCTCACGAGTGTTACGAAAGAGGCATTCGTTCCAGAAAGATATAATCTTTTCTTGGAGAATAAACACCATATGCTCTACCCCAACCCAAACTCTATTGAAGAACTGCGCGAGGGCTTAAGGGAGGAAGGTCTGCCACCAGCAGAAATCGATATGTCCGCTGCCAATCTCCTCAGGCGGTACGAGTTTTTGGGGAGAATTGTTGGGAAATGTATATATGAAGGTATACTAGTCGACATTAGCTTTACAGGAGTGTTTCTCCTTCAATGGAGCTATGGAAAAGATGGGGGTGGCTCGATGGGCAATGGTTATAGACCCGGTGTCAACGACTTGAAGGATCTAGATGAAGAACTATATCAGGGTTTGGTATGTCTTTGCACACAACATGTGTCTTCCTCACTCTCAGAGTGGCTCCCTTTATTCTCCTCTCATTCATACTAACACTTGGTCAGGTGGCTCTTAAAAACTACACTGGGGATGTCGAAACTGATTTCGCACTCAACTTTACGATCAACTCTTCACTTACCCTTCCCAATGGCAAGTCAAAAACCATCACTACCGACTTGAAGCCAAATGGCTCCAATATTCCGGTCACGAATTCTGACCGGTTGACGTACATCCACTTGGTCTCAAAGTATCGTCTTGTTAGCCAACCACGGATCCAAATCAACGCCTTCTTACAAGGATTGGGTTCCATAATACAACCATCCTGGTTATCCATGTTTAATCAATCAGAACTGCAGACCCTTGTTGGTGGTGGTGACAGTCCAATAGACGTTGCAGACCTGAAGAGAAACACTGTCTACGGAGGGGTTTATGTGATAGGTGATGATGGAATTGAGCACCCTGTCATTCAGATCTTCTGGAAGGTTATGGAGGAAGACCTCAATGATGATGAGCGAAGGAGGGTTTTGAAATTTGTGACGAGTGTCAGCAGAGCGCCCTTACTAGGCTTTGGCATGTTGAATCCCAGATTCAGTATTAGGGACTCGGGAGATGATCAGGAGCGATTGCCAAGCACCAGCACATGCGTCAACCTGATGAAGCTTCCACGGTATAACAATAGGGAGACAATGAGGAAAAAGCTGCTCTACGCTGTCAATGCTGGTGCTGGTTTTGACTTGAGTTAGTGGAGGTCAACGGAGCATTGCATGGTGGTGCTGAGAAGGCGTAGGTTATTTGCATATTATACACACATACAATTCTGGGATTGCTACTGGTGCTAGGGAACATGGAATCTGCTACGTTTAGTCTTCTTACTTCAATGCATTGTTAGCTATAGATGAACTTGTTTGGCGTCACTATCTCTTGAATCTAGGTCATAGCCGTTTATACACATGTTTCCAGAGTGCACAGGCATAGAGCTAGATCATAAATTGATGTCCTCCGCCCGTATAGGACGGGCGGTGAAAGGGAGGATCGTCCTATCGTTGGTACCTAGTTATCTGCCAAGTAGTTACTGTTACAAAGAGGGCATCGAAGTCGCTCGAGATAGTTTGTTTCATGCTTAAGTACTCCTTTGCCACCATTGGTGTTGCCCCCCAACCCCATTATTCAATCACACTTCTTTCTTCCACCTTCCATTGTATCTGTTTCATGGCTGGCCATGGAATAGCCCTTGTACTATGGAAATAGTGCTTGGAATAGTATGGTTATGGAATAGATCAAAGTACCGGTAACCTAGCTGTTTGTGGTGGTGGCAGGATGCCAAGTCCATCAGCTGACGGGCCTGTCAATGCACATGATAGTTACCGCAGTAAACGTGAGGCACGCTGGAAGCCCTGTCCCACACACACAGAACGAAGAAAGCCGCTGCCCCTACAGTACATACCTTAGGTACCAGTAGTTAAGTAGTTTGTGACCACCCTTCATCATGGGCGTGTGCCCATCCAGTGGAGCTCATCGCCTTTCTTCGAAAAAAAAAAAAAAAAAAGAAAAAAAAAAAAAAAAATAGGCAGCGATTTAA
>Ga0307511_10006335_pt1 | contig 11933 bp, 15 predicted proteins | sample 13_EM_MG_FD_200266 | JGI IMG/M metagenome (GOLD analysis project Ga0307511, IMG submission 200266) | Populus trichocarpa ectomycorrhiza microbial communities from riparian zone in the Pacific Northwest, United States - 13_EM | ecosystem: Host-associated > Plants > Roots > Unclassified | place...
TCTAGGGCCATTTCTGTGGACATGTGCCTCATACAAACCACGAAAGACTTTATGACGATTTTCATCGACTGCCTGGTTCGGTTGCCCAACTTGACAACCCTGGATGTCTTTAATATCGACGACGTCAGCCGCGTCGTACGCGGACTCGAACGGAAATGCGCCCGATTCCCAAATATCCGTGAACTGTGGGTTGATGGCGCGTCGGTGGTATTCGTCAGAAGTTGCCCGAACGTGGAAAGTGTAACGGCCACAGGCCTATACCTCCCGAATGTCGGGCTCCTGTGCACACACGGAAATAATCTCAAGAGGTTGAGGCGCGTTGCGGGAGTGCCCAAGGAGTATATTCACCAGGGTGAGCTCAGTGATACATTCTCCCCGGGATGCCTATTCACCCAAGCTACCGCTATCGAAGTCGCACAGGTCTGGCCGGACCTCCGGGAAATTGGCATCAAGGATACGATCGGGATTATCCGTACACCTGACGTAGGTCCCTAGTGTCAAAAACTTCCGGGACTTATATGCCTCTCGCTTTTGCACAGGGTAGTACTAGAGACGCTAAATACCTGCGATCGTTGAAGCGTCTCGCCGTTGTGGATCTCGATTTTATAACCCCTCCATATCGCTTGGATGAAATGGGTACAACAGGGGGTAAAATCTACAGGGCCCAGGCGGAGATAGACTTGAAAGCGTGGAAGAACCGTGTCATTGAAATCCTCAAGAATAGCCGTTCCAAAAGGCGCAAATTCTTGAGATGGAAGGTCTACGAAGGCCAGAGGCGCGAAGGCATCTCAGGGGGTATCCTCGTGGAGGAGGGGGAATTGGAGGTGCTCCTAGAAACGTCACTGTAAGAGAAGGTGTCCTATCGTTTGTTTGCCATACGAGTTACACAAGAACGTAGAAGTGAGGGTGGATCGTTGAACCCCGGGATCGATATCGACTTGCAGCAAGTTCCAATTCGATGGGCCGTTTCCTATGGGATACAACCCAAAACGAAAGTACCGGGAACTTCCCCTTTCACACTCCGAGGCAGAGTTAGAGGCCAATGTTGCTCTTCTCGCTGGAATCTGTATCGCTGGGGCGGGTACGACAGTGAGTTCCTCGTCTAATCTACATTTGATAACCCTTCCTAACGTCGCGATTGGAACACAGCTGTTCTATTCGCGCTGAGCGATTCTTAAGTTAGACTCATCGCAAGCTGATCGCGAGTCAAACACGCGGAGCGTTGGTCGTAGGGGTTCGATCGCAATCCGGTAACTCAGCGTTTGAGCTGGTCGGGGGTTTCCCCCATGTTGAGGCGGCCGGACTACAGTCGCCTTGCGAGTGATAAGAAAATGTGTTGGTGATGGCACGCACGGTTTGGCGGCTGGTACGTTTGAGGACCGGGAAATCGAACGGGCACCCTAAACTTCGATCACGCGCCAGAGCTCTCCTGTCCACGATCCCCTATGTTGTCAAGGAGGGTCTGGAGTTCATTCTCGCGCTGTCGCAAGTTGAGCCCACATAGCCGTGGGTGAGTAGCAGGAACAATCTGGTTCTTCCAACGAGCCCCCTAATTCCACACCACAGGATCGTTTACACCCCATCGTGTACCGCCCTGGCCGAACTCGGCCTCTTTCCCTATCCTCCGTTGATCAATCGCGGTGACCACAACGCTCGCGCCGCAGACGGCGCCACAAAGGGTTGCGAGAAATATATGTCATCAAGGGATATGTATCGCCACCTGGGCCTCCTGCAGGAGCTCGTTCCAGTAGGCGGTAAATTGCCTGATTACCCTGTGCTTAACATCTCTCCAGGGCAACATGAGAGCTCGTTTTGAAATCGAAACCATCTTATTCCGCGTATCTGCTATGCTACAGCACGACAGGCACTTGGTATTTGGGGTCAAGGACGGAGTCGTCCCCGTACGAGTCCCTTGTTTGAAAGGGTCGCGCGCTAAATCGCTCTCCGGTACACCCGGTTACGGCATTTATGTGGCAGATTGTGCTGGGAACGGTATGTCATCACAAATTCCATTCATACTCCCAGACCCAGACCACGCAGTTCCCGACACCCATTTGAATGCATCACATGCCAATTACCTGGAGCCAGAAGGGCTATTCATCGCAGAATCGGACCGAGAGGACCTTGAAGACCGACTCCCGCATGCCGTCGCCAGAATGTACGCAATAGCTACGCGAAAGGAGTAAGTCCGGCCTTTTGATATGCGTTCATTTTCCTCAGGATCTGTACAGGGTAAAAGTCATTCGTGGCGTCATTAGCAATGGATGGGAATGGGAATTCATTCTTCTTCAACTCAATGAAAAGAGGAAGGGGGGTAAGTACATGGTGGCGCCAGAGATAACGGTCGGTTTCCAGCCCAACTACCCCAATCACGTCATAAACCGTGGGCCCGATGTTGTCGCAGGAGTCCTGGCGCATTGGGTGTGTCATGGCCACTTTTTCTCTGTGGGGTGCGTTTACAAATGTGTCACAGATTGAGCGCTGCTACGATGACCTTGATGAAAATGACTGGTTTGAGGTGGATAAGGAATCGAGCTTTTGAATGAGGCTTTATTGCAAGTAATACTGGGGGCTGTGACGAGTAGGCATCAGGTTTTTTACATCCGGTGAAATATTATATATGGAACGCACTGCCTACATCATCTCCAGCAGCGAGGTTTTTGGGGCGCACCATCTCTTCGGCACCGAGTTGGTCAGGGATTTCTGCCCCTACGCGGGGATGCTGGGTCTTTAGATCTTTAGATCCGGGGCAATAGGCGCGCGGACCGCCAGATTTCTTACGGTAGTAGTTTCGTCGACTCGGAGCATAGAGGTAGGTAGGTTGGTGCTGCTGCTGCCCCTTCTACCCTACCTGCTATTCGACTCACTTTTCCCGCACGTCAGGTCAGATGGCGCGAACAATTCTTCCCGGAAACTATGGGTGTCATTCTTGCAAACTTCAGTTCAACTGGGGCGATCGAGGCGCCCTTCTTGCCATATCCTCCGGATAGTTCGAAGACATGAGGGTAATTCTATTCTCACAAAAGAATCCTCGTGGTAGCTCGATTGTGAACTACGTATGGGAGGGTGACGTTCGGCGGAGACGGTGAAACGGCAATGTGCATATCCAATGATACCACCGTCAATGGGATGACGACGAGTCGAACCGACTGAGACGGAGCGTCACGCGTAGTCTTGAAAAAATTGCCAAGAGAGAACTTTGGAGAAACCAGTCAATAGGACTAGTGCAGAATTTCCTCCTCCTCCCCGCTGTATTTAGTGCGTATCGCCTGTAGCCGAACTTCCAGAGACCCGTATTCTTGGGTGGACAAGTGCTTAGTGCCCTCCAAAGAGACCGCCCTATAACCGAGTTCAGTCCCTTCAAGTTAAAATCGGTGGTTTGTTTGAGGTTACTGGCTTTCATCGAACGCGGTACAACACGGCTGGTGGGGGGTTTGAAGGCAAAGGTCTCCTGAGTTTTCTAGGCTCATCCACCATCTGTATCGCGCGGCCCCGCTACCGTGAGCCTAGGGAACCCACCCACCTAACCCCTCCGGCCCCGATCGTACAGCCATACTTCCACCAAAAACTACCTCGCAGAGCCATAGGTCCTTCTTTACACAATAAACTAGTACAAACAAATAAAACACGGGGGGTCCAAAGCGCCTGACACGACGTTCTGAACCTTTGAGTCTGAGAGCAGATTCCTCCCATTCACGAATCCAATTCCTCTCGAATCTCCTCCGCAAATAACTCGACGGGATCGGGGATATTCCCAATCAGCTCTGCCTCGGTAAGTTCATCCCGTGTCTCTCCGTCCTCGGCCATTTTAAACACCCTGATCCTACCGGTACCCATCTGCGTTAGCTGCACATGTTTCGACAGTTCCTTGATCAAATCGCGGACCGTGCTGGTCTTGGACAACAGGAACGGATATGTCAAACCCCATTTATTGTGGATACTGACCCAGGTGACCGTGAGGGCTCGCTTTGTTTCGAGATCGATTATGCTCACGTCAAGCCGTTCGTAGAGGATGACGATGTGTGATGGCGGGGGATAGGAAGAGGTGATAATCGCGGCGATGGTTTGGTTTGCCCCGCGTTTGACAACGGATTTGACTTTGCCATCAGTTTTGGTGGTAGTGAACCTCAACTTCATCGGTTCGTGCTTGAGGCGTTCTCCGACCTTGCCAGCAATCTGAGAAAAGCCGGTCAGAAACATTCGCGGAGCACAGAGCTGATGAATGGGTGGGACCCACAGTATCATAGTTCTGCTTCTTATTCAGCACCAGACTGAACTCCGGTTGATCGGCACCTGGCTCGTAAAACTTGGGCTTAAACAATACCGTCACCCGGTTGTGCAGGAAGGCATAGAACTGCGGTGGGTTCGAGTACAATCCTTCGGACTCGAGGCCGCGGGCTTCCTGATCGGAGATCTCATTCTGGAAGCAGATGATGTCTCCGTCCTGGATTTCACTCTGGTGGAGCGTGCGGTTTGGTTTCATGAGCTCGATCATGCCAGGTTTGATTTCCTGCGGAAGGGAGATGAATCGGCGCGTCGTGTTGGTGAGGATGTGTCACGCTCCTTACCTCGTAGAGTTTCAGTAGTGTTCCGGATGTCCACTTCATCCTCTCGTTGATGACCGGGACGAGGTCGCCTACTTTCGTCGTTATCGGCACGTAGAGTTTGCCAATTCCAAAGAGTGTCTGTTTCGCAGCGTCGAAGTGCTTGAGGAAGATGATGACCGTCCTATCAGCACCCAACTTGATTCCCTTCGCGGGTAAATGTGGATTAGGTAACGTTTCCCGTGAACTTGCTTTTGAGGGATCCGGGGGGATATCGAGATACAACAGAAGGTCGGTGCACCGCATAGCCATATTGTTACGGATAAGTTCGACCGCTAGAGAATATCATCAGAAATTGTCTGCGTGGAGTTTGCACAACATACTTAATGTAGGTTCGTTCTCAGGGATGTGTGTGTCCGGCCGCACTGTCTTGTTCTGACGGTTGACCAATACCCACAACCTGAACAAACTCTCTGGATAGCCGAAGCGTTTGGCGACCCTTAACTTGAATCCACTATACGTCATCTGCCCCAAAACACAAAACGTCGGGAGGTCAGATGGGGGTGAACTCCTCCCGTCAACCGACGCGAGGTCAAATCCTTCGTAGCGGGTAAAGGCTTCATCGTTAACAACTTTAACGGTCAAATACAGGTGTGGCTCTTCTTTCTGTTTCTTCTTTGCCTCCGTCTCGGTGTGCTCCTCATCCATCCCTTGCCCTAGAAGAGGAATGAACCAGAAAATCCTAACCACCTACCAATACCAACTTACGCATGTGCGAAGGAATATCCTCCTGGGTGACCGGGGCCAGGACTTCGTCAACTGCCGTCTCGCGGATGTATACCAACATGCGGGCGTTCGTGAACCTCCTTGTTGTCTTAACCTGGACCCACTGTTTTTGAGGGACGACACCACTCAGCGACTCTCCACCATAGTTTTCCCCCAGCACCTCCCGGTCCGTTACAGGCGTCACTCGCTCGTCATCGAATTTGAGCCACCGGCTATGCCGATCCGGTTTGATGAAAGCGAAATAATGTCCGCCGTGGAGATCGCCGGAGTGTGCGATGACACCGTGAAGTCTATACTTCCAGGGCTCAGACCTGTCGGCAGTCTCATCGAGGAAACGGTCAAGGTCAATTTCGAAGGGGAATTCGAAGCGATCGTTGATCTCCGGGGAGGTCAGAACCAAACCAATAACTGTCCGAGTGCACAAGTAACACGCACCTTGACCACGGCATCACATTGTACGTCGTACTCGTAGCGCTTCAGCGACAAGTGTAGCACTGGCGGAAGGGATTGGAAGATGACACCTTTCCGAGCATCCTGCAATCCGTGTCCCTCGGCCTGGTACCTGAGTTCACCATCCAGGGTTTCTATAGCGACGTAATCCCGAAAAGCATCGTATAAGGTCTTTAATCCCTTGACGTTCAATTGGAGGTCTATGTGGTGGATCGGTTAGGTCATATCACAAGGACGCTATTTTATCGGGTTGTATGCTTTTTCTCACCATGGAATTCCTCTACTCTATATGACTCGTAGTCGACGTTGACGCATTTAATGAAACTTTTCATCTTGCCGACGAAAAGCCTCGAGATGACACCTTCAGCGTGTGTACCCTGAGATACGTATGATTACTTCATGACACTGGGCTGCTGCGAAAATAGCATGAAAGCGGACTGCGGACCTTCATCAAGAACTCTAGCTTGTTTTGCAACAGCTTATTGAACTCTTGGACATCGCGTTGCGAATAGGAGTCGAGGGGCTTCCAACCGAAAGATTTTGTGAGTTCGGTTGTTTCTGGTGGGATGATGAACGGTCGGCCAACTCGTCAAGATGGAGGGCCGTACGAACCAACGGGTTGATTGGATGTTTGCAAGTTGTAAAACACGCGCTGGAGTGCCAGCGAGACACACTCTGTCGGACGCTGGCCTTCTGTCGGGATTCGGTAAATCGCCTGGGTGATGGTTTACAAACGGTCGGGATCAGGGAAAATGCGACACGGTACCTTTCGGAGGGAGTTGGTGCAAAAGAGAGATTGTAGGACGGTGTTCATATAGCCCGTGGAACCCTGGTTTTTCAGTCCGACGTATCCCGTTTCCTTTTTCGAATCGTAGCTGGATAAAGCACATAAGGCCCCGTAATAGGTGAACAATAAGGATAAGCCTACTTGACGAAGTTGTGCCATAGCACGCCGGTCGGATCCTCCAAGACTCTCAAATAAACCGAGACCACAGCCGAATCCTCCTCAATAATTGGGCGATTTTGACCGGGGAGTGGTTGTGTCAATTTGCGTAGCTCGCCGAAACGGGTGGTACCCCAGTCACACTCTTTGGGGGTGAACCGGTGATGCGCATCTGAGAAGGCGGCCTTGAGTTCAAGAACGTGCTGAGTAGCGAATCACATACGGGTGACGGTATGAATAGTGTAGTCGTGAGGGTTTGAGATGACCAACGCGAATTGGGCACAAGCATGCCAACCGTCATTCAAGTTGGAGTTGGCATGGTCAAGGTAAACGGAGATGGTCTCGTTTGGAAGGCCAAGCGGCGAGAGAAATACCTGCCTGGGAGCGTTTTCAGATGGCGCGAGTGATAAAGCGGAAGGAACACACCACTTATGTCCGCCGCAACTGAACTCTGGGCTGGTTAGTTTCCCCTCGAGTTTCTTCCAGCCCTGGGCCCTCCAATGAAAAACCTTGGATTCCTTGACGGTATAACCCAGGTGGGGTATGTGTTTGGCAGCGAAGGCATCATCTGGAGGGTGAGGATGGGCAAGCGATAAACAAGTGGTGTAGGGACTCCAAGGGAAAGACTCACGGTCGAGAACAGAGATCGTGGGAGAGTTGCGCGAATCGTTTGGCTCCACATCGATGATGTGCATTCCTTCGGCCGTGGGTTCAGACTAAGATACACCGTTGGGCGATTGGGGCACAGCGAGAGGGGAGGGACACCAAACGAGACCGGGACTGATAGCCAGTGCACGTCGTCCCCCAAATCAGGCGCAAACAGGTGCAAACACATCTGATTTGCAAGGAGGAGCGCTGGGCACGACCCCTCCGGCGAAATCCGAGTTAACTTTAATTGCCTTCTTTCAGCAACCATGATAACGGTGCCACCAATGCTGGGACGGGAAGACCCCACAGCAGCGCCTCGTACATACGGGGTTGAGCCGAGGTGTGTGCAGACAAGCGGAGGTGGGTACTCGAGTTCCAAACCCCTATCCCACTGATTGCTACACGGATCGCAGTCTTCAGGCTACCCGCTGAGCTTATCGTCGAAATCCTATCAAACTTTGGGGATCCTCACTGTAACATCCTACGCGAAAGATCTGATCGAGGAAGTGGGATTTTGGTCGTCGAACACATGGAACGGTTAACGGTAATCCGAAAGTTAACCATGACCTGTTGGGATCTGCGCAACGCGCTCTTTCCACTTCTTTGGCAATACGTGGAGGGATGCAATGTGTACCTCCGGTCAGATCCGATGGCTCCGTCGCGAAATGGCCTGTACGATCAGTGTTCGTATCTGGCGCATAACCCGACCGTCGGTGCCCATGTCCAGTACGTGTACTCTCGTATATCCATCCGAATTAAACATCTGAGGTGTACAGGACCCTTTTTGCGGATTTGCGGATCACGGACCCCACGAAGGACTTATCGACGATCTTCATCGACTGTCTGGTTCGGTTGCCCAACCTAAGGACTTTGGAAATCTTTAGTGCAAGCGTCAGTCTTGGTACAAGGCTCGAACGGGAGTGTGCCAGATTTCCTAGTATCCGTGAACTGAGGGTCGAGGGCGAGTCGGTTCCACTCGCCGGTTGTTGCCCAAATGTGGAAAGCGTAACAGTCACAAGTTCGAACACCCGGGACATCTGGAACCTGTGCCTATGTGGAAATGGGCTGAAGAGGTTGAAACGTGTTGCAGGGGTACCTCCGCTGTTTGTTTGGAAAGGTAAGCTCAGAGACATCCTGGCCAGAGGGCCCCATTCACCAAGGACATCGCCACGGAAGTCGCACAGGTCTGGCCGGGCCTCCAGGAGATCTGCATCCAGGATCGGACTGGGAAAACGCATATGCCTGTAAGTCTCCCTCGTCGAGTACTTCCGGAACTCACATGCTTGTCCTTTTTACGCAGATTGATGTTCAAGTCATAGAACACCTGAGATCATTCAAGCATCTCGCTGTTGTGGATCTCAATTTCCTCGTCTCCCCGTCCTACCCGGAACAAATAAGTAAGGCGAACTGTCGGCGTTTCAGGACCGAGGCAGAGATGAGCTTGAAAGTATGGAAAGGAAGTGTGATTGAAGTCCTCAAGGACTGCCCCTCCAAAGATCGCAAATTCTTGAGATGGAGACTCTACGAAAGTGAGAGGTGCCTTGGGACCTCCTGGGCCACCCTTGTTCAGGAGGGGGAGTTAGAGGCGCTCCCAGGGGTGTCCCTGTAGTGGGAGGCATGTAATCATTTGTTTATCCCCCGGTTGTATACTACATCATGCCGAACGAAACACCATCAGTGATTCGGGGCACGACCACCTCTTGCCAAATGAAGTTTTGGCGCCTTCTGTGGGATCGGACTTTGGGATCGGACTGAAGTCGGAGCCGATCGGACCCCGACACCCGCAAACGTCGGGCGTCACGTACCAACCTGGGTCATTTCACAACGGCGCAGCGAACGCCAGTCCATGAGCCGAGCGCATAGCACTGCTCGATGCTATCCTCCTTCACGGCAAGTGCGACGCACGAGCTGTCAAGGGGCATCCGAAACTCAACGGTGGCCTATTTGGTGCTGGCCAACGCCCTCCTTCTCGTTCTTTGGAAAGTTGCGGACTTTTCTGAGAACTGAGCTCTCAAGGCAATCAGACCGGGAAGGTACGCGACCGGTACGCTCGATGCGTCTATCTTTTGTCAAACAGAACTCAGATGTGCCGGGTTCCCCCAGGGCGACCGTCTGCTCCAAGTACCCCATTCCATGGGGGGCAGCTCCAGCTTCGAGACTCTGATCTTTAGATGCGGTTTCGTGCGGTATTGCCGTGCGATCGATAGCCCGGATTGCACGTGCAAGTAAACCGGGGGAGTGGACACCGCGTTTGGTTCGGATGGGGGGGGGTGAGTTCCAGAAGGCTTGCGCCGGGCCTCGTCGATCAAGGGGTCGCAACTAAGGATTGGCCGGACTGGTGCCATAGTCCGCACTTGAACCCAGGGACGGAAACAGACAAAGAATAAACCTTTTTGTTCGTAGCGGCGGTCTCGCACCAGTTGGCCGCAGGAGTAGCCTACGCCTTTAGTGGGTCCGGCGATCGGTATCTCTTACACCCCTCTCACCATGCCCACCCAAGACGACTTCTCCTCTCTGCCCTCAGCCACTCTCCGGGCTGCTCTCATCGCCGCTGAAAAACGCGAAAAACGCGATAAAGGGGAAAAGGAAAGGCGTACGGAAAGGAAGAAACTTCTAAGGCAGATGGGAGACATCCAGAAACGGCTCGATGAGCTTGAGAAGGAGGCTAATTCATCGGAGGCGGAACCCGAAGGGAAGGTGGCGGTTAGATCCCAGGAGTCTCAACGCAAGAAAAAGCGGTTAAGGTCCGAATCACTGAGCGACAGCGAGCTACTCGCCGAAGACAGGTGCACTCCTTGGTCTATCGCGAAGGTACGAAGGGTGGATCTTCCGGGACCCTCACGTCAGAGGTGCGTACATCGCTTGTCATTGATGAAACACCGACACCGACACAGAACTTGTAGTCTCACATGCACCAGGTGCCAAAGGATGGGGGTGCGCTGCGAGCGGAACAAGACTTCTGACGGTCGAGTTCCGAGCTGTCAGGCTTGCCGACGCGCAAAGGCGCGATGTGAAGCGCCGGATAATGGTGCCACGGCCTCGCGTGAGGCATAGTTCTGATACAGTTTGGTTGATCGCTCGTCTTATTCGAAACACCATCGCATGAGGACGGGAGGGGGTCAAGTTCCAATCTGGATTGTACTTATACAACAGACTCAAAACAGATGAAGATTGTGGAGAGATATGCAGCGATGAGGGAGTAGGGAGGGAGGGAAAGAGTCGAGAAAGGACGGGTAATGGCAGTGGGGATTAGGAGTGGAATAAAGGAAATAGACAACAAGTGCCTGTGGTTACAATACATACACGACAAGTGCCACAGAATGGGGGAACAGCCGGGGGTGAATCGGCCGCTGCGCCCGCCTGTGACCGTTCGCCCCGTCGTTGTTCCTATCCCCGCCCCGCTGCGGCCGACCCTGTTCGTACCCTGGTTGCTGGTAATTTGGGTCACTTCCGTACGCGCGCACGCGCGAGAATCTTTGGAATAGGAGTCGTATCCAGTGGCCGGTGTTCGTGAAGGTTGCGGGTAGTCTGCCAGTAGTCCGTACGGGTCCTTCTGATCATTGCTGTAGTAGACGTTGTAGTGATCCGCAACGTATCCGTAGTGGAGGTTGGCGCTTCCACCACGAGGGATGGCACCGAAGGGTTATACTGAGGGTAACCGGGCACTTGATGAGGGGAGTGTGGCTGATTATACGGGGGCGTAACTGGGTAGTAGACAATGCCCCCTGCGCATATCCAAGTCGTGATAACCATTCCGAGACAACGACCCAGGTAACTCGCTGAAGCCTGGCTCCGCTTACACACGGCACGGGAAAGCGTGCGACAGCAGCTGGGGATCTGGTGGAGGGGGGACTGGAGGACGGCTCGACCGACGGTGATGGCGGGAGGTGACGAAAGTGGAGGACGGACAGCGTAACCTGCCAGACGAAGGCTTCGGGCCCAAGCACAAGCACATGGAAGGAGCACGGCAGGAGCGATATCGAAACGGTGAGGGTCCTCGATGGATACCATCTGACACAGCAATCCATGTACGCGATGCTGGCCTCGCGAGGTGACATGTGTCTGGGACAGCAGCCTCTGGTGTTCGGATTCCGGGAAAGTGAAACCAAGGTCGTGATCAGTGGGCGGGCGACGACTTGAACCGACCGAGGCGGGACGTCGCAGCGCGGCTTGAAAAGTCAGGCGATAGGACCAGTGCCAAATTCTCCCGCCCGTCCTAAGGCGCGGACCCCCCAGGGACCCAGACCGTGCAATACTAACCGATCCTTTGGGACATGCGAAGAAATCAACTCGGCGATATCCGAGTCAGCTTCGATCGGACTCACTCAACAATCGGACTCACTCAACAACCAGATTCCCGCACGAGATCCGCGCTTTGACCTCTACCACCACCTTCTGGGGTTTTTCCCACGCTCTCCCCTCCCCTGGGGGGGGTCGTCCCCCAGCATCGCGGCTCATCGCGACTCATCGGAGGTCCCCAGTGGCCTCGAAGCACCTCCAAACCAAACTGTGCGGGCTGCGGATGCCCGATCTCATCATCTCGTCAACATCAAGCCAGTCTC
>Ga0307511_10006337_pt1 | contig 11930 bp, 6 predicted proteins | sample 13_EM_MG_FD_200266 | JGI IMG/M metagenome (GOLD analysis project Ga0307511, IMG submission 200266) | Populus trichocarpa ectomycorrhiza microbial communities from riparian zone in the Pacific Northwest, United States - 13_EM | ecosystem: Host-associated > Plants > Roots > Unclassified | place...
GGATTAATTATTGTTATATATATATATATATAGACACACATACTTTATGGATTAGCCCAAGTTTTTTGAAGAAAGAGAGTATATATCTTATGATAACATTTTTTATTTCTTTCTATTTTAAATTGGATTTCTGTTTCTTTATTAAAATTTTCTCCATCGATCGCATTATATGTCCGGAAGAGTGAAGACCACAATTTTGTTTGGTGTCGTCGAGATTCGAGTGTCCCATTGTCAGCCACCTGTATCCATTCATAATCCTTGAACGACGCTGTATAATCAAGTATATATGGGTGGGTAAGGTGCGTATACTTGTACAAAGTCAGACCGAGAAATGTAAGGTATCAAAGATTGATGGTTATGAGTATTTGGCTCACGCCAACAGGTTATGGTGCACCACCCATAGACCAATATATAGTTTGATAAGGTAAGTCAAAACTCAAGAAGAGCTAGCTCGAATGCAGCTGGAAAAATATATATTAAAGGCTTAATTAATATGATTGATTTACGAGTAGAAGCGTGGAGTGAAGAAGATGTATATGGCCAGCAGGCTGTAAGCAGCCACCGTGTCCTAAATTTGTCGGCACCTATTCAAGTATTCATGCAATACAACACTTAAGAAACACGAGGTCGACGGAGAAAAATGATGCAAGAATTAAACAGATGAAAGTTCTAGAGCGAGAAAGTCAAAACTCAAAAGGGAGTGGCACGCATTTTTCTCTTTCATTTATCCTTTAACACATGCATCTGTCCAGAGGTAGCCGCAATCACCTTCATAGACTAATTAAAGTAGAGTTTGCCCTTCTTGAGCCTTTCAATTGCTCGGAAAAGTCCTAAGCAAATTGCCTCTCTCTCAATGCCTGTATTTTACGTGTTTTGACTTTCTCAATTTTGAACATCTCCCATTATTCAACGCTTCACGTATATAACCCAAACCCAATACCATCTCCTCTCTTCAAATCAAACCAATTCACACAACTCCTCAAAACCTACTCTCAAACCAAATTTCTCTAAAGCCTTCAATTCTTGGCTAGCTACTTTCATCTACTTGTCTACGTACTAACATCTACTTTTGTTTCTCATCTAGGATTTCCTCCAAAACCACTTTCTTCATCTTCTTGAACTTAATTTAGTGGTTCTTAGTGTTATATATTTTTAGATCTTCTTGGTTTATTTTGTGTAAAATGGAAGATATTGAAGTCCCTTCATTTTTTCTCTGCCCCATTTCTCTCCAAATCATGAAAGACCCGGTTATAGTCCCAACTGGGATAACTTATGATCGTGAGAGCATTGAGAGATGGCTGTTTTCAAGCAAGAATGATACCTGTCCAGTCACAAAACAAGTGATATCAGGTTGTGAGGTGACACCAAACCATACTCTTAGGAGGTTGATTCAATCTTGGTGCACCCTCAATGCGTCATATGGTGTTGAAAGAATCCCAACTCCAAAGCCTCCAATTAGCAAAGCACAGATTGCCAAGCTTCTCAATGATGCTAAATCGCCGGAGCAACAGGTTACGTGTCTAAGGAAGCTACGTTCCTTCGCTAACGAGAATGAAACAAACAAAAGATGCATGGAGGCTGCAGGTGCTGTAGAGTTCTTGGTCTCAATGCTAAATAACTTCCTTTCTTTATCATTTGAAGTAACTTCAGATGATGGGTTTGAGATCTCAAGACCAAGTGATGAGGCCTTGAGTATTCTCTACGGTCTACAAATATCAGAATCTGGCCTAAAGAATCTTGTTATGGGAAGAAATGGTGAATTCATTGAGACCTTAACGAAAGTTATGCAAGGTGGAAACTATGAGTCTAGAGCTTATGCGGTCTTCTTGTTGAAATCGATGCTTGAAGTTGCTGATACACTGAAACTCATCAGTTTGAAACATGAACTCTTCGACGAAATAGTCCAGGTTTTACGTGATCAAATATCTCACCAAGCATCAAAAGCTACATTGCAACTGCTAATAAGTCTTTGTCCATGGGGAAGAAACAGAATCAAAGCCATTGAAGCTAAGGCAGTCCCGGTTCTGATTGATCTTCTACTTGATTCACCAGAGAAAAGAACCTGCGAGATGGTGCTAATGGTGCTGGACCTGCTATGCCAGTGTGCAGAAGGAAGAGCTGAATTGTTAGGGCACGGTGCAGGCCTAGCTATTGTTTCAAAGAAGATACTTAGGGTTTCTCAGGTGGCAAGCGAGAGGGCAGTGAGGATCATCTTGTCTATCTCAAAGTACTCAATAACTACTAGTGTTCTTCAAGAGATGTTGCAGATTGGCATCGTGGCCAAGCTATGTTTGGTGCTTCAAGTGGATTGCGGAAGCAAGATCAAAGACAAGGCAAGAGAGGTGCTTAAAATGCAAGCTAGAGTTTGGAAGAGTTCTCCTTGCATACCAGCAAATCTGCTCTCTTCATATCCAGAATGAGAGGAAGTGAAAGAATCATGAATTACCTTTTTTTGGTTACTTTTGTCTTTTCTTGTTCATACATAATTCACTGATGATAGAAATAGATATACAAACGGCACAAAACTGTGTCGATCGTCCACTAGTTAGTGCATGTTTTATTGCAAATTGGGTTTTCCATTTTGATGAAATTAATGATTATTAACAAACTTGAGATCTCTACAAGTCACCACGACCCACTAACTAGCTCCTTTTGTTGTTTGATTTAATTTTTCTTTCTAACTCTCTTTTATTGCCTAATTAAACTTGAATCTATTAAAACAAATTTTGAAAAACTCCATCAAGAAATGATGGATCAACATTTCAAAACATTTATCTTCTTTTTTCTTTCTCGATTGTTCATCCATTCTCTGATTCCTGACAAGTTCACATTGTTTTATAGGACGATTAAAGTTGTAAACAAGTATGATCGATGTTTCTGTTACTATATATTGTGAAGGCAACAAAATTATAACCAGTGTGATTTCACACAGGGCTAAAGGCCGGCTTCCTTGTGAATTATAATAGGAGATTACGAAAGCTTTTAGTTCAATTGTTAGGTAAAACCTTAAATTTCCTCTTTGATGCAAGCTTTTGTTTCCTGTACTGCAAGTTTTGATCAATAATTAATGTTCTAACCTCTATCATTACGATTATTTGTAAACTGGTCGTGTATTAGTTTGATAGCTGTTGATTTTGGCATAATGAAGGAGATGATGATGATGATGATGATCCAATTAATTTAAGGAATAATTACCCAAATCTACTTGTTGAACAAATTTCTATCCAAAGACCCGTCAAAATATTGTTTTTTAATCTATATAAAACTCTAAAACAAAGTTTTTCATATTAAAATAACTCAGATATCTAACTTTCATTTCATACTATATATTGACCCATATATGTGGGATTTTTATTGTATGAAAGCCTTAATTTAAACTTTTCAAGAAACAAGAAATTTTTTAATGAATTTTGGATAAGAATTTTTAAGATTTTATACTTATAATACTCATATATGTATAAAATATTTAATATTTATAATCATTATATGTGTGTGTGTCTGTGTGTGTGTGTGTGTGTGTGTGTAGTAGATATGTATGTTAATAAAATATAATTGATATCATAACATAATTTATTATTATTGACAATATAATATTTAATATATAACCTCATAAAAGATTTCCTACTCAAAAGTCCAAATTCATCAAAATATATATTTTGTATTTAAGAAATCCTAAAATAAATCTTTTCTCGGTATGAAAATCTAATTTGTTTTGGAATCTTATAGATATAAGAGTATCTTTTTTTAATGGTTTTTCCTGATAAAATATTTTATTACGAGAGACCTTTGGAAATGATCTCTTGATTTAATTTCAAGGCATGCATTTATTTATTTATTTATTATGAACCGGCCATTTGTCGATTTATATGTATTTATTATTTAATGGCTGTCTCTTTTAGATTTTGCTGTTGTTTATTTTCTAAAAAGGAAATATCCCAGCCTAAATTGGAAGTGAACAGATGATCCAATTAATTTAATTTCAAATTATAGCATCTACTTATGAGTCAGCCCGGCATATTCTGCTATTAAATTCAATGCTAGCCACATTTACTATATGCTTTGTTTTATGAAGAGAGCGGAAATTGACGTGAGATAGAGACAAATATATCGGTAAGAACCATTAGAATTTGGGCAAGATAGCATTTTTTCAGACATGGGGTCCCATATCATGCATAATGCATTCAATTGGCTGCAGCCCATTCTTGAATTTGGACCCTTCCCATCTGGTGCTTGAGCAGTTTGACGTCAGTGCTTCTCTTTTATTCATAAATTTAGCCACGGGGTCAATGCTGGTTTAGTTGGTCTTACTAGATAGTTGACACGGGAAATGTTGCCGGATTGATTAATTTTCTTTTTTAATATAAAAATATTGATAAGGCAATGCTTATATTTTTTAAAAAAAAATCAAGAAAAAAGTGAGATTTGTGTGATTAGTTCGAATGAATTTGATAAACTTAATTAATTTAATAATATGAATTAACAACAAATAAAGTAAAAAAAATAACAATAACTTAATGCAAAAAAAATATTTGTCAATACCATGGAAATATATCTTTTCAATGTTTTTAAAAGGTTCTATGATCTTATTTGCTTACGAATCAGCATAATATTGAAGGATAAATTAAAAAAAAATTAATCTAAAAAAAAACATAAAAAATAGAATTGAAAAGAATGAGGATCAAGATTGATATAAAAAGAAAATGAAATCAAATTATGAGGGATGAAATTGAAAAAAAATTCAATCGAGAAAAGTATAAGAAAAAACAAATAACAATCAAAAGAATGAGGATCACATTTTATATAAAAATCAAATGTCAAATAATTAAATTAAAAATCAAATAAATCAAATTTGATAAAATTAGAAGAATGAGACTAAATGTGATAAAATTAACAAAAACCACATTTTTTCTGATTTTTTGTAAGAGTAGCGTATTTTTCAATGCTAAAAGAGAGGGAAAGAAAAAACATTGCCGAAGATTCATTGTGTAAAGGGTGGCTACACGCCTCTTCCCACCATGAAGGAGACGGCAAAACGCATCGAACGCCGCTTCAAAATATGGTTTTCAACCATCGAGAGGCGGTACATATGCTGCTCGGAGGGCACAAATATCTCTCTTTTGCAGGCGTGTGCGTTACAAGCATCAACAACTTTTTTATTTAACATAATATTATATTTTTATTAAAAGACTTAAATGCCCCTAAATCAACTTGCCAATTACAATAAAAACCTATATGAAATTATGAAAATGCCCTTTACCTTAACTTTAAGAAAATGTAATTCTAAGGGAAATTTAGGTATCTTACTATTTAAGAAATTATGAAATGACTAAAAAGCCCCTCACCTTTAAGTTTAACTAATTTAGCTTTTAAGAGTAGTTTAGTAATTTTATTATGCAACTAAAAAGTGAAAAATCTAGGATATTTTCATGGATTTTGAATTGACAATTTAATCTCGTTGAAAAAAATCATTTTACCCCTCAAACAAGTTACAAGTTTTGTGTTGTCAAGAGCAAAATAATAATTTTACTGTGCTAATCCACATTAAAATTAGAGAGTTTACAATAAAAATTTAATAAATTTTAGTTTTTTTATTTAATTTAATTATAAAACAATAATAAATAGCAAGTTAGTACTTCAAATGACAATAACTAAGTGATAAGTACTCAACTAAAAGAGAGGATATTAATGATTCTAATCCAACCACTTATATTAATTTTTTAACCTAGTAAATATATAATCGATTAAAAACATGAGTTGGCAGACTTTTTCTCATATTTGGATTTTTAGTAAAGGCCGCCATCCGTGAATCAGGTCTGAAAATGTATCTATAATATAAAAAATAAAATAAAATAAAATAAAACAGCAACGAGTACTTGTAGTCCAGCTCCTTGGCAAAAGCTAGGGAAAGCCATCCAATCCACTCTTTTGGTCTTTTTCTGAAGCAGAAGCGTCACCTGTCATGTCCTAAACACTAACTTTTACTTGATAAAGTTAACGTTCCAGCGTTGAATAGGATTTATTTAAGGAATTATTAATTTATAAATGTTATAATTAAAACGACGTTTTAAACTATCTGTTATTGTGGAAATTTAGAAGTCAAAAGAGGCTGAATGGCTTGCTATAACAAAAGCTCTTGAATTGTGGATTTATTTTTGAAGTTTTATCTTTAAATCTGTTTGTAAATTATATGAATAAACATTATTATTTTTATTTTATTAACATAGATGTCCAGGTTAGCTTGCGCGTACCTCGACTAATCTTACAGGCTGTAAAGTTAACGACCATTTAAGTCTCCAGTGACTATCATATTAGTAACCACAGGGTTTTTTTTTATTAGACCACTTGGATAGTTGAATAAACAATATTTTTATTTTAACCTCTCGTTTGTTTTTATGGTTGGACTCTTTATTTTTTTATAATGTTTTGCGTAGTGTAAAAAGAATATATAACTTTGTGGCTTAGAGAGGAGAGAAGCTTTAAATATTCTCGATGATTTATTTTAAACCGCTATGGTTATTGGGGTACTGGTTTTCATTGTATTCGCTTTAAAATTCTCGTCAAAAGTAATTGGATTCGAGCTGTCCTGTTGATTTTGGTGGTGTGATACACGCCGATGCTTGATCCATGGCGTTAAAATGTTGTTTCTAGTGTATGTGCACCCACAGCATTCACAGGAAACCCACCGTTAATTCATTAATTCCTCCTCAAATTCAACAGGTAGAATGAAATTGTCATCAAATTGTAATTGGTTAGTCTTACTTTCCGTTTAATTGTTCATAATTAATTAATAAAATAAATATTTTGATGTTAATTTACATCCAGCCCGTCAAGAAAGCAAATGGCCAACCTCATATAACTCCATATGAATTGTAATATATATATGATAGGTTTAAACCCTGAAGAAAAGTATTTGTCAAAACTTGTGGGAATATTATATCTCAAGTAATTCAGTGGTGCATGAAAATGTTCACGTCGCTACTTTTCTTACTACCATTAATTTCCATGGACAACTTGGGGCGCTAGCTAGAACTTACAAGCGGCAACATCACCCTCCAGTCAAACCATGGTGCATACCTTGAGCTAGCACAAGGTAATCAAGGACACAGCCTTAGGCGACAATCATAACACATACTAGCTTGTCAGCACGACGACCTTTGCTACGCTAGACCTTAATCAACCATGTCTCCTCTCATCTTTGAACACTTATACATAGCTGCAGGTCATGTCTAGATCACGTTGAAGGCACAAGCTAGTTGATAGTTGTAGACGAATTCTATCCCACGCCACCCACAAACGGTAAATTTGACTACCGTAACACTAATATAATTTGTTAGAAAAAAATTCAAACATTTGATTTTATCAAACTGTGTAGCGCGTAGATCAATGATAAATCCTAGAAGAAGCATATGATTGTGGGCGTTACTTACTTAATTTCTTGGATCATGTGATGCATTTGCAGGAACGGTGTTAAGAGGGAGTAAAATTATATCGATTTTGCCTACCTAACCTTGAATGTGAATCGTGAATTAAATTAATACACTAAGAAGAAGTTTGATCGATCTGTAGTTGAATAATTGAAGTCGTCAAGATTCAAGCTAGCTAGCATGCTTATGAAGACCAACGTATATTTATGTGGTTTATAAAATTTGCACTGCCTAGTTGATGGATGAGGACCGTCAAGTTCCCCTTTAAAATCTTGGAGTTTTATTTTTGCTTCTTTTCTTTTAATGGAGGTAAAGGGTCAATCCAGAAATATTAAAGTTTAAGGAATAGGAAGATTGGTAATTAATTAACATAAATGGGGGGTCCATATATATATATAAAGGTCAAACCCTCGAGGCTCTATCATGGGCCAAAGAAAGGCAATATATGCATCAATGTGGTTGTTTTAATCCGCCATTGAAACTACTAGAAATCAGAAAGAACAGTTGAAAGAGAAAATAATTTCTTAGTGAAAATAACTTAATTGAGAGACAATCAATGGTTGATGCAGCATTAGATAAATGGCTTAATTTATTTTGGTTTATCTTGGTAGCCGTTGTGCTACTTTTACAAGTTACAACATGGTCGACTGGCCGGTGCTGGTGTTGCTAGTCTTCGTGGTTATAACTAGCACCAATGCCCGCCATTACTTGAGGTTTTTCCACGGTTTACTTTTGGTGATGTGATCTAATATATATGAAGCATATGGGATATCGAAAAATTATCATTAGGACATCTGTTACTAATTATTTAAATTAAGTTTCTATGTAAGTTAGGAATTAATATCCCAGATGAAATAGGATTTAGAATTCTTAGTCTGAGAGAGTGTATTCTATAATTTCTCTATATAAATACAAGGGTCTTGTATGCTAGACAAAATGTGTGAGATCCAAATACTTGTGTGTATTTTATTTTTAACAATTGATATTAGAGTCTGGATTAATTAAGTGGAAAAAACACAATAGCCCTTTTCTCTCTTAAAAATAAAAAAAGCAATAGCTTTAGTTTCCTTGAAGCAGCAACCCTCAAATCATGAGCCCTTAATTAGTTTACACAGCAGACCCTTTGAGCGATTCCTTGCAGCTGGTTGAATCGCGTAATCAATCAACAATTGGTTCATTACAGGGCAGCAACAACAAACAAATTTAACTAACAACAAGTTTCTTCACATCAAAATATTTAGTTGCAAATATCACGTTTCAACGAGGTTTTTTTTTAATTTGTTAAGTTAGTGGCAGCAACAAAAAGTGAGCATAAATCGAGATGTTACTTTTATTGAAGATTGGATTTGAGAATGATCAACTAAATAAGATCGTGGTGACCTCTTAAAAATTAAATCTCATGGAAAAAAAAAACATATAAGAGGAAAATGTCTTGTTCGAGGAGTCGTCACCTAGTATTATAGTCACTAGGAACCTTAACTGGTCAACAGAGATTCTATGACACGGGACTGGTTAGGCAAAAGGAAAGATTCTATAATAGAGATTCTTATGTCGTCTCCCCTGTTTTTTTCCTCCTTTCTACCTTTTTTTTCTCTCTCTGTTTTTCCTTTTTTCTCTCCTTTTTCCTCCTCATCTGCTTTGTCGATTGCTGGGTATTTATAGAGATCAATCTTCTTCTCCCTCAGCCTAACATCTCTCCTCCTGATAAGCACGGCTGAGGTAGACGATTCCTGCTAGGACTCGGACGCAAAGTCCAATTCTTATCTCGCGGGGTTGTGATCATCATGAAGATAAAAATTGCTCTTCTGTGTTTTGATAAGACTAGGATGTTGGGGTTTCACATTTTCCTTTCCTTCTTTGCAGGCAGGCTTTCGGTGCTTAAAGATGTAGACGAAGAACCGTGCCTGATTGAAACGGTGATGTTTTGGGGTTGGAAATGGCTATTTCTAATCTGGTCCTTGAAGTTTCTGAATCCTTGCATTCAAACCCCTGGTATTTTAATTTCGTATTTTAACCCCTTTATTATTAAATAAAAAAAAAACAAAAAGGGTCCAAAATTAGGTTACAACAGAAGCAAAATCTTTGTTATTGCTAATTGAAGTTTACAATGATGTGCCAATGAAGTATCAAACTATATAACCTTCAACACCTATTTGTGCATAACCTTCTAGTCATCCACAACGTCAACATTGTTTGCCTACACAATTGCAAGATTATGTTCTTGGGAATGACAATGAAATTTTTTATGATGATGATGTAATGCATTTTGCTATATTTGTTAATTGTGATCATATTTCATACCAAGAAGCTGCCACTAATGATTGTTAGGTTCGTGTAATGAATGAAAAAAATTCAGGCCATTAAAAAAAAAATACTTGGGAACTTGTCACTCTTTCTTAAAATAAAAAGCCAATTGGAGTCAAGTGGGTGTACAAGACAAAGTACAAGCCTAATCGATTGGTGGATTGCTTTAAAACAAGACTGGTGGCAAAAAGCTACAAACAAAAACTAGGTATTGATTATTTTAAGGTTTTTCCTCCTATTGCTAGACTTGATACTGTTCATATGATTATTTCTCTTGCTGCATAAAATCATTGGTGTATTTATCAAATGGATATGGAATCTGCCTTTTTGAATTATATACTTGAGGAAAAGATTTATATTGAACAATCTCTAGGCTTTTATAAAGAGAGGGGAAAAGAATAAGGTCTATAAATTGAATAAGGCCTTGTATAGTTTGAAACAAGCTTCTAAAGCATACTATACTCGTATTGATTCTTATTTTCTTGAGAATGGCTTTCATAAGTGTCCTTATGAGCATATTTTATATATCAACTTAAAGTGGAGATATTATTATTGTATGCTTATATATGGATGATTTAATTTTTACTAGTAACAATTTATGGTTGATGATAAAGTTTAAAGAAGCCATGATTGCTTAGTTTGAGATGATAGACATGGCTTTAATATCTTACTTTCTTGGTATTGAGGTTACAAAAACAAAGGATGATATATTTATTTCACATAATAAGTATACTAGTGATGTGCTAAAAAAAATTCAAAATGGAATCTAGTAATCAAATTTTAACTCTAGTGGAAGAAAGATTGAATATTATGAAAGATGGTAGTGGTGGTTTGGTTTATTCAACCAATTTTAAAATATTGGTGGGAAGTTTGTGATATTTGACTGCTACTCAACCTGACATCGTACATGGTGTTGACATTGTTAGTAGATTTATGGAGACTCCATGTCAATCTCATTTGCAAGCAACAAAACATATTTTAAGATATGTCAAAGGTATGCAAAATGATGGCATCTTCTATTCTTGTGCTAATAAAATGGAGCTTGTTGGATATATAGATAATGATTGGGCTGGTGACATTGAAAAAAGAAAAAGTACTTTAGGTTATGTTTTTCATTTTAGTTCTAGTGTGTTTTCCTCGTCATAAAAAAAACAAATGGTTGCTCTTTTTATTGGTGAGACAGAGTATATTGTAGTTGGAAGTTATGTTGCTCAAACTATGTGGTTAAGAATAAAGCTTAGTGAGTTACAACATTATCAAAACAAGTTAACAAAGATCTTTTATAACAATGAATATATTATTGCATTAATAAAGAATCCAGTGTTTCATGGTCAAGGTAAACATATTGACATAAAAAACCATTACATTTTTTATTTGGTGAGATAAAAAAATAATGGCCAAGTTTTGTTCGTCTAAAGATCAAGTTGCTAACATTTTCATAAACACTCTTAAAATTGATTTGTTCTTGAAATTTAAAAAGATGATGTGCATGAAGAAATTTGAGGAACTTGGTTTAAGGGAGGGCTTTAATAATTATTTAAATCAAGTTTCCATGTAAGTTAGGAATTAGTATCCTAGATGAAATAGGATTAGAATCCTTAGTAAACTAGTATTTATAATCCTTGTTGGATTAGGATATTTTAAGTCTATTTTATAATTTGTCTATTTAAAATACAAGAGCGTTGTATGCTAGAAAAAAATGTGTTAAGAGTTGAATATCAATCAATAAAGCTTGAGAGGTCCAAATACTTTGTGTGTTTTTGTTTCTAACAACATCTAACAATTGAAACTATGAATTTTTATTAAAAAATTATATGGTGTAGACAATAGGTGGAATAAGATTTTTTAATCAAGTGGACAATAACCTTTATTATAAAACCAATTACTCATTAATTAAATAATGAGTAGAAAAAAGAAAGAAAATTCTTCAGATAGCAATTTATAGTTATAGTACTCAATTATGTTTTAAAACCATTTTCATAGTTTTGCTTTATTTTCCTTAGCTACTCGATGGTTGATTAATTCTAATCAAATTCTATGCCCGATCTGATAACGTAGGACTCAAAGAAACTAATAGACACCCCAATATTTGTAAGGATAAAAAAATGAAAAACAAATCTTAAAAGAACTAAGAATATTAGAAGGGGTTTGATTTTACAAAATTGTACTTTTTAATCACCGTATCACCCATGAAAGCCTGTT
>Ga0307511_10006338_pt1 | contig 11929 bp, 9 predicted proteins | sample 13_EM_MG_FD_200266 | JGI IMG/M metagenome (GOLD analysis project Ga0307511, IMG submission 200266) | Populus trichocarpa ectomycorrhiza microbial communities from riparian zone in the Pacific Northwest, United States - 13_EM | ecosystem: Host-associated > Plants > Roots > Unclassified | place...
CCTATTTAAAAAAAAAAAAAAACAAAAAAAAAAGATAGAAAATTATACATTTAGTATTAAAAAAGTGAATGGGATGTCCACTTTGAGTGGTTTGAAGGAAAATGCTATAGCTTTATGATATCAAAATGATGGTGGAGTTTGTCCGGAATTTCTCTATATTTATGTCTCTACAATTATATCAACCTTCAACCACTGTCATAATGGCTTTATTTGGTCCATATAAATAGGAGGCCCCCTCCATTGTTGTACAACCAAGCCAAGAAGAAAGAGCACAAAAAGAGAGGAAAAGAGTGCATCTAAGAGAGGGAGAAATAGCATATTTGAGTGAAACATTAAGAGTGAAACATTAGGTTTTGGGATTGTACTAGGATTGAGTAGAGTGTTTGTATCATTCCTCCAATAATATACAATTTGCTGCCTTCGTGGACATATTTGATTTGGAAAATCATGTAAATCTGCTTGTTTGTGTGTTTTTTGTGTTTGCTTTCAATCTAGTATACATAACAAATTAATATCAGAGTATCAGGGAAGCTAAAACAATGAAAAAACATGTTTTTTAGCTCTTAATTCAAAGTTGCAGAATTTTATTTTCAAAGTTCTTATATCTGTATTCTGGTCACACCAGGAGATTCCTCTCGTCGATACAATTCTGACGATATAAAAATCATCAAAATCAGAGTTAAAATGAGTCTTGTGGAGCTCACTGAAGTTTCGCTGAAAACTTGCCAAAAAAACTAGTTGGTGCCAAAATCCTCACCCCGGAAGACTCTGCCACGTCAACAGACATGTTGGCGCTTAGTTATTTCCCACGTCATCTACTAGGGTCCATAAGAACACATTAATAGCCACGTCATCTAACCGTGCAAAATATTCCTTTAGAGGTTAGCAGAATATTCCCTTGACAATGACAAAATATTCCTTCTTGAGTCAACTTATTGAGATTAGTTGTGTGGCTTACTCAGTGGTTTTTTAGGCCATTTTTAGCCATGTCAAGTTCATTCCTCGCATTCTCAACCATTCCGGACACAATCGTGGTGTTTGACTTGTGAAGGAGCACATCAAAGTTATTGTTTTTGGCTTTTTTAAGCATTAAAGTGTGTGTTTTAACAATTTTGAGAGTCTGTTTGTAATTAAAATACATCTTAATAGCTGATGTTTTAGAATAAAAAATAGTGGGAAGTGCTAGTACCCTACCACAGTATATCCCGGTATCGAATACCAAATTTGAGGAGGAAAAGTTTGAGAAAGGCAATTTTGGCTTGTGGAAATGTGAAGTTATAGATATGCTTGTCCAAATGAATTTGGATTATCATGCATGGTGGAATCCTAAGAGCAATTCATGGTGTATTAGTTATTTTAAGAGGCAAGGAAAGGAAACTTATATTTCCTGAACATGCATAAAACAAAAGGATTCTAGGTTATTTTCACACAGACATATGAGAAACTTTAAAGAATGAATCTATTACAGATAATTATTGGTTTGTTACTTTTATAGATGATTTTTGAAGATGAGTATGGGTGTACATGATGAAAAATAAAGACGGGGTCCTTGATGTCTTTCTAAAATGGAAGAAAATGGTGGAGACTCAAACTAGAAGGAGAATTAAGATTCTTTAGTCAGATAATGGTGGTGAGTACACTTCAGAACCTTTCTTTAAAGTTTGCCAAAACAAAGGAATTAAGCGATACTTTATTATCCGTAAAACACAATAATAGAATGGAGTAGTAGAACACATAAACCGCATATTGGTGGAGAAAGTCTGATGTATGCTATCATATTCAGGACTAAGCAGAGTGTTTTGAGGCGAGGAATTAAGTTATGCTAATCATATTGTTAATCGGTTACCTTCAGCAGTAATAAATGGAAGAATCCCTTTGGAGGTATGGTCAGGCTCTCCTGCAAATGATTATGACTCTATGTGTGTATTTGGATGCTCAACATATTACCATATTAATGAGTCCAACCTAGATCCTAAAGTCAAGAAAACTATATTTTTGGGGTTCAGTGAAGGAGTGAAAGGCTACAGATTCTGGTGTTCTGAATCAAAGAAAATGATTTTGAGTAGAGATGTCACTTTTGATGAGTCTGACATGCTACAACAAGAGAAATCATAAGAGAAGGAAAAACAATCGAGTGATGTACAATAAGTGGAGTTTGAGACTTTAGTCATTCCTATAAAGACTGTTCAGACAATCCCTGTTAAAAGAGGTTAAGATTAAAGTTCTTTAAACATAAATTACATCAAATTGATTGAGAAAAAAATTTAATATACCTCTAGGAGTAAAATATGGATGGTGAGGGTGACCGGTGGTGGCTGGTTTGGGTGTAAAATCCAACACCTGTCACTGGTAAAGATAGAAAGCTTGGTTGTCATGAGTTTTGCTAGAGATAGAGAAAGATGAGTGTTTTAGATAGAGATGAGTGTTTTAAGGTTACTAGGAGTTGTTTTTGGTGGTAGAGAAAGAGATCTTGGCTTGTGGTGAGAAGGGAGGGGTGGGGGAGAGAGAGAGGAGACAATGAAAGAAAGAAAGAAGATGTTTGGTCTTTAATTCGAAATAAGTCGCAAATGACATTTGCAATTAATTTAAGTATGCTAGTTTTTCAAATATTTTTACAACTGTGTTACTTTACTAATTTTTTTATTATGTTAAAAAAAAACTCTTTTTTCCCTCTCTTTGTCTTCCATGTCAAGATTTTATTTACAATACACAACTTTAATGATGTACAAGATGTGTATTTATTAATTAAGATATTTATTAATTAGATTCAATAAAACATGTCGAAAAAGCATTTATATCTAGTAATAATCAATACTCGTTGAATGAATTATTTATGATATTTTCAACAAGCATTAATTAATGTAAGATTGCATTAAAAAATATAAAAAATAAATTGCAATTTACTCTTTATATTTTTTTTAATGTATAAATTTGTTTGTATAGAGTTTTCTTTATTTTAAAGGCATAAAGTATAAAATACTATAAAAACAATAAAAGAGAAGAGATACATACCTAGAACAGTAAACCATAATGGATGAAGTTTGCATTTGTACGACCCTTCTGTATTCACACATCTTGTCAATCCATTGCAAGGGTTTCGGTCTTCACATTCATCAATGTCTAATATATAAAGAAGCCAACAGAAATGAATAAATTCATAGATATGCATATAGAAAAAAAAATATAACAAACAAATAATATGCATATAGAAAATTTCAATAAGTCTTAGTTAATTTTTTTTTAAAAAAAATAGATGGATCTCACTTTTAATTAGACTTTAAATGTGTCTAGTAACCACCATGTCTAAAAACTACTTTCTCCAACACTTATATAATGTAAAAAAAAATACATGTTATCACTATCTACTCACGTAAGAATTATTTTATAATTTTATGTTGCAATATTGTTGAATTGAGATTCATTAAACAGATGGTTTGTCTTTTATTCTTAATTTTCATTTTAGTGCGAAATTCAGAAGAAATTTTTTTTTTGATTTTTTTCTTAAAATTTAATCTATGAATTATTTCAGTTTTTTTTCAAAGTAGAAATCATTTATTAGAGTAAGTATATGCAAGTATACGTTTAGCATATATGATACAACTAAATTCAAAATCTCTCCCCATTTGCATCACTAATAAGATTATTTTATCCATGTTGACGCTTTAAGAAAAAAAGCATCACAGATGACTAGTAGTATTTTAAATATGTTGGAACTGAGTTTGTTAATAATGTCCTAGTTTTTAGGATTAAGAGATTAGGTTTGATTTATTATTTGCTCACTAAACCACGGTTGTAGGAGTGTTAAACGTGAATTGTATATTTTTTTTGTTTTTCTGTTGTAAAGGTTTGATATATACACCAGCCTTACTATTGAATAAAACAAGTTTCATTATCCTCATTCTTAGAGTTTCATTAGTGCTTAAAGTTTTCTGACTCTAACAAGTGGTACCAGAGCTTCATTAAAGGGGCTTGATCAAGAGAATATAAGACCTGCAGTGTTCTTGTGAAGAGAGGGAGAGTGCAAAGAAGGAAGAAGGGGAGATCAAAGGCATGGTAGATGAAGGAAATTTCGTCCAACCAGTTATTCCCAAGTTTGGTGGTCACTATGACCATTGGGCCATGCTGATGGAAAGTTTCCTAGATTCAAAGAGTATTGGAGCTTGATCGAGACTAGAATTCTCACAATTGCAACTAGAGCAAAACAGATGTAGGCACAACAAAAGACTATAGAAGACATGAGGTTGAAAGATTTGAAAGTAAAAAATTACCTCTTCCAAGCCATTGATCGTACCATTATGGAGATGATTTTGAACAGAGATTTTGCAAAAGGAATATGGGACTTCATGTGTCAGAAGTATCAAGGGTCTACTAAGGTGAAACAGGCTTAACAACAAGCATTGCAGAGAGAATTTGAGCTTCTTGGAATGAAAGAATGAGAGAGTGTTGATGATTATTTTGGTAGAACTCTTACTATTGCAATAAGATGAAATCTCATTGTGAACGTATGGAGCAAACTATCATCAGTAAGAAGATTTTGAGATCTATGATGGCAAGGTTTGATTATGTTGTATGCTCCATCAAGGAATCAAATAATCTTGTTGAAATGACCATTGATGAACTCCAAAGCAATTTGCTTATGCACGAGCAAAGAATGAAGGGACACACAGAGAAAGCGCAATTTCTCAAGGTCACCAGCGGAGAGAAGTTTGAAGCAAGGGAGGATGATTGATTTGGAGGCAGAAATAGAGGTCGTAGAGGCAGAGGCCGGGGAAGACAACCTTTCAACAAAGCCATCATTGAGTGCTTTCGATGTCATAAACTATGGCATTTTTCTTATGAATGTCCTAGTTGGGAAAAAGACAGCTAATTATACGAAATTGGATGAAGAAGATGAAATGTTGCTCATGTCATACGTGGAACTTCATAAATCAACCATAGAAGAGGTATGGTTTTTAAACTTAGGTTGTAACAGTCATATGTGTTGTAACCCAATTTTGGATTCACCAATATTTTCTTAAATGTTATTTTATTTCTATTATTATTTATAAAAAATCCAAAAAAATTAAGAAAAAATTTAAAATTTTAAAATATATTTTTCTCGAGTCAACCGCATCTTTCCATAAAAACCGATTCCACCGGGTCAATACAGGTTAAACCATGTCGACCAGGGTAAAAAATGAGTTTTTAAGCCGTTTCAGGTCAAAACCGTTATTTTTTATCAAAACCGAGTCCACCGGGTCAATACGGGTCAAACCATATTAACCAGGGTAAAAAATGAGTTTCAGGCCGTTTCGGGTCAAAACCGTCATTTTCGATCAAAACCGAGTCCACTAGGTCAATACGGGTCCAACCATGTCGATCGGGATAAAAAATGAGTTTCAGGCCATTTTGGGTCAAAACTGTTATTTTTTGTCAAAACCCGGTCCACCGGGTTGATACCCATCGAAAGTTTTTTTTTTTAGTGTTTCAACATAATTTTCAGTAATTAAAATTGATTTTTAGCGGTTGAAAGGAGCTTTTTCTAATACTGATTTGAGTTTTTAGTTTTACCCATATAAATATTTATTATTATATATATAATAAAACAAAATCAATAATACAGAATTTGTCATAATAAACGGGGTAGTTGAGGCGATAGTAGGCGGAGCAGTTGTGGCGATGAAATTTTTCTTTTAAAGCAAATCTGTACCACCGTATTGGGATTTTCATGTCCCCTCATCATTGGCTATAAATAGCCAGTGAAAATTTGCTGGGAGAAAGAGAGAGAGAGAGAGAGAGAGAGAGAGAGAAGAGAATTATGACTATTTGAGTTTTTTTTCAGTTTTTCACGTGAGTAAGATATTGTTTTTTATTAAAAATAATTTGAAAAATATCAAAAATATCCTAACCGTTAGATCTAATAGTATTTAGTTCTGGACCTTTGATTTAATAGGATACAATAGGGCTTACCACATTAGATTAAAACCCAAATCTATCTCAGCCCTTAAAACAATCTGCCCTTCGATCCTGTTGTGCCACATCACCCGTTGTACCAAGCCCTCAGTACACCGCGTCATACCAGATCCAAACTCAGCCCATTCGGACCGTCCGATCAACTTGCAGATCAAGCCAATCACAGCCGAAGGATTAGTTCATCCGCGATCCAATGGTTCACAACCTTCAATTGCACCGGTGTACCATGCTCGCGTTCACACCGTAGCAAAATCTCGGAGTCTCTCTCTCCTCTCGCCGGCGATTCTCTCTCTCTCATCCGATCTCCCATTTCCGGCCGTTTGAAGCCTCCGAACAACCACAATATTTTAGACGAGTCTCCTATTTTTTAGGGACTAATGTCATTTTTTGACGTGTCTCCTATGAATATTGTTTGTCGACACGTCTCTTTTTTTACAGAAAAAGGACCGATGTCAAAAGTTTAAATACCAAATATGGATTATGTCCATTATTATTTATTTTGGTAACTCAGACGTAACTCTCCTTTTTAGGGACAAACGTCAATATTTTAGATGAGTCTCCTAGTTTTAGGGACTGATGTCATTTTTAACGTGTCTCTTATTTTTAGGGACTAACGTTAACCATTTAAAAAAAAACAAAATTGCAAATAAACTCAAAATATAATAGCATTTGAATCAAATAAAAAACACACAAATAAGGGTAACCTTTCTCTTGAAAGGATGTTTTAAGGGTGGTGTCTACCTTCCCTTAATCATAACTAACCCCGTACTTCAATCTCTGGGACCAGTGTCTAATTTGGGATTTCTAGTTCCCTCAAATTACTAGATGGCGACTCCAATAAAATCTTCATTTCCCCCAATCGAGAAAAAAACCCTTGTTGTTAAATAAACAAAAAGTGGAGCCGTCGCGCGACGTCGTGTATCGACAATATGAGTGAGAATAAATTGTGGTTTACAGAATTAGATGAAGGGTTCAAACACTCGATTAAGCTAGGCAACAATTCAAGAATGACAATAATAGGAAAGGGACGTGTGAAGCTGAATGTAGCTAGAGTGATGCAAAAGATTGATGGTGTTTACTACATCCCGAAGTTGAAAAATGATTTATTAAGCATGGGTCAACTACATGAGAAAGGCCTAACAATACTTATCCAAAACAATACGTGCAAACTATTTCATCCAACTAGAGGCCTCATTATAGAGACAGTCATGACCTCTAACAGAATGTTCATTATGCTTGCAGCAATGCCTCCAAAGGAATCAGTAGCTTTTGTTCAAACTAGTGAAGAGGGTGAAACACAACTATGGCACAACATGTTTGCTCACCTTAGTTTCAAGGGCTTAAGACTTTGTATTACAAGAAGCTGGTTAAAGGGTTGTCATCACTTAAAACTCCTACAAAGGTGTGTATTGATTGCTTAGCCAGGAAACAACACAGGAACAACATCCTGAAGAAAAGCTACTGGAGAGCCTCATGCAAACTACAACTTGTTCATTCAGACATTTGTGGACCTGTGAACCCATAATTTAACAGCGAAAAGAGGTACCAAATCACTTTCATTGATTATTTTAGTAGAAACTGTTGGGTTTATTTCATTTCAGAAAAGTTAGAAGCTCTTAATATGTTCAAAAGGTTCAAAAGTTTAGTTGAGAAAGAGGCTGGTTCTTTGATGGGTTGTTTACGAATCAATAGAGGTAGTGAATTCACTTCTAAATAGTTTAATGAGTATTGTAGTATGAATAGGATCAATAGACAATTAACTGCAGCATACACACCTCAGCAAAACAGAGTTGCTGAGAGGAAGAACCAAATGATCATGAATCTAGTTAGAAACATGTTGTCCGAAACATATATTCCTAAAAAGTTCTAGTTGGAAGCGGTAAACCGGTGTGTACATGTATTGAATAGAAGTCCTACTTTGGCAATTAAAGATCCACACCTAAAGAAGCATAGAGTGGTGTTAAACCCTTAGGGGAATACTTCTGAGTGTTTTATTGCATTGGCCACGTACATATTTCGAATGTGAAAAGAACAAAGTTGGATTCAAAGAGCTCAAAATATGTATTGCTGGGAGTAAGTGAACAAACAAAAAGCTACAGAATGTATAATCCACTCACAAAGAAAATGGTGATTAGTCGTGATGTGATCTTTAAAGAAAATAAAATTTGGGATTGGACAGAAGGTGTCACTAATGTGTTGCTAAAGTGGGGGAGATGATGAGAATGTGTGACTGAAGAAGAATTTGAAGAAAATGAAGATAATATTGAAAAGCAAGAGCAGAATGAGACAACTGGAGTAATCAGTCCTTCTTCATTAAGTTCATCTTTAACAAACTCGGTCGAAAATAATAAGCCTAATTAACCTGTTGCCAGAAATCAAAGAACACCATACTAGATACAGGATTATGTCGCAGGATTAGGTGCAGGTTTTGTCTGAAGAAGAAAAAACTCACAACATAGTACTCTATACCACTACTGGAGATCCATACACCTATGAAAAAGCCTTAAGAAGTCGGGAATGGAGAGAAGCCATGGATAATGAGATTTCAGCAATAGAGAGAAATGGTACGTAGGAACTAACTATGCTACCAAAGAATGCAAGAAAGATTAGGGTAAAATAGATATACAAGACGAAGCTCAATGAGAAAGGAAAAGTTGACAAATACAAGGCTAGGCTTGTAGCAAAGGGGTATGCACAACAACATGGGATTGACTATACTGAGGTGTTCGCACCGGTGGCAAAATGGGACACAATCCGTATGGTTCTAGCTATGACAGCACAGAAAAAATGGAAAGTGTATCAACTGGATGTAAAAAGTACATTCCTCCATGGAGAATTAGATGAATATGTGTACGTAAAGCAGCCCCTTGGTTATGAGAAGAAAGGAGAGGAATACAAAGTTTTCAAGTTAAAGAAAGCTTTATACAGATTGAAACAGGCACCAAAAGCCTAGTTTGGTAGGATTGAATCATATTTTTTTTTTTAGGAAAGGGTTTGTTTGATGTCCAAGTGAGCATACTTTATTTGTCAAAACTCAAGGAGAAACGATTCTGGTGGTGAGCTTGTACGTGGATGACTTGGTGTTCACTGGAAGTGATAAGGAGATGTTTGCAGAGTTTAAAGCTTCAATGAAACAGGAGTTTGATATGACTGATTTAGGTAAGATGAAGTTCTTTCTTAAAGTAAAGGTTGTATAAAATGATGAAGGAATTTACTTGAGTCAAAAGAAATATGCTCTGGAGATTTTAGAGAGGTTCGATTTGGAGAATACAAACTCAGTTCATAATCCAATGGTACCAGGTATTAAACTGATGAAGATGAAGATGGAAAGCAAGTAGATATGACTCAATACAAGCAGATGGTAGGTAGCCTTATGTACTTATCAGTGACTAGATCGGACCTTATGTTTGTGGTTAGTTTGGTCAGTAGGTATATGCAGAGACCAACAAGTCTACATATGCAGGCTATCAATAGAGTTTTGAGGTATGTGAAGGGATCAATGGACTTAGGAATTTGTTATAAAAGGGGAGGTGCAAGTGATGAAATGTTAATGACCTTCTCTGATAATGACTATGTCGGTGATCAAGATGATTGTAGGAGCACTTCTAAATATGTTTTTATGCTTAGTGGGGGAGCAGTTGCTTGGAGTTCAAAGAAACAACCAATGGTCTCCCTTTCAACAACCAAGGCAGAGTTTATATTTGCAGCTCATTGTGCTTACTAAGCAGTGTGGATGAGAAGAGTGCTCAAAAGGTTAGATTGCAAATAAGGTACATCTACTGTCATACACTGTGATAACATATCTACGATTAAATTAGCAAAGAATCTAGTTATGCATGGCAAAAGTAAGCATATAGACGTCTGGTTTCACTTCCTGCGTGAGCTTTGCCAAAAAGGTGTGATTGAGTTGAAGCAATGCAATTCACGAGACCAAATTGTTGACATTATGATAAAAGCATTGAAGATGGATGCATTTGAGAAGCTAAGAAGTTTGCTAGGTGTATGTATGGTATTAAATGGGTAAACTACTTGTTCAATGCAAGGGAGTTTAAGGGAGGAATTGTTTAGCTGAGTTAGTTAATAATATCCTAGTCTTTAGGATTAAGAGATTATGTTTGATTTATTCTTTGCTTACTAAACCACGGTTGTAGGAGTGTTAAATGTGGGTTGCGTATTTTTTCGTTTTTCTGTTGTATAGGCTTGATATATACACCAGCCTTATTATTGAATAAAACAAGTTCCATTCTCCTCATTTTGAGAGTTTCTTTAATGCTTAAAGTTTTATGGCTTTAACAAAATATTTATATAATTTAAATGAAAACATTCTAACAATATGATATATTAAGGACTTGTTGATAACTTAAAAATATAATAGATATAATATATTAACTCAATGTGATTTAATTAAAATTTTAAATTTGTTGATGATTTAGTAAAAATTTGTTAATTTTTTTTTAAAAATAATTCAAAATAGCATGATTTTAACCATTTTAAAAAAAATTATTATTAATTGAAGTTAACTCGAGTCTTGCCTCTAGTCATATTTAATAACTATGGTTCATAACACTTTTATGTACAATCACAAGAAAAATAAATCATAACAGCAATAATTAACAGCAACTATAATAATTGAAAAAAGGATAATATATTTTTGTTGGGGAAAAATTACCTCTGCATTGAAGGAAAGGGTTGCCCTCATAACCTTCTGAGCAAGAACAACCGGCTGTCATATTTGTCGTACTATTTACTCGCGTTACGTAGCAATCCATGGTATCTCGGTTGTATGTCAAACTATTGTTATTTAGTATCCAAGCCAGCGACATAGGAACAGTATTGTTATTTAGCAATTTGTTGATTTCTTGGGGACTCCATATTTTGGAGTAAAACCAATCCATGTCTGCTAGGAAGGCCAGTTTACGCCCGTCACTTCCTTGTTTACCCTCTATTAACTCGAAAGTTGAATTGAAAACCTGAAGTAAAGGAGGCAAGTACATATCTTGACAACAGTCCTCACCAGAGCATGAACCATTAAGCCGAATATTATTAATGGTACCGTTGGAGCAAATTGAGTCGCATCCAACATGTTCGTCCGAGCCCTTTTTTGTCCACAGACTGGCACGAGTATTGCAACCCACTGCAATGAAATAATTGTAATATGGGATGAAAGGAGTTCCTTCCAAATTCAACGGTAGAACTTCTTGCCGGCCCAGAGATTCAACGGATATCACTGGACCCTTGACAACTGCACCTCTTCCTATTGTAAAATTCACCAACTCCATTTTGATGCTACGTAAAATAGCTCTAGGAGGATTGGAAGTGTCATTGCATTCAACGTCAAAAGATTCCTCCATGTAGCAATCCTTTCCAATCCCGAACGGGTATGGAATGCTAATATTTCCACAGTGGTCCGAACAATTAGGTTTTGCCAGACCAGCCGGTGCTTGCGCCAGTGCTGGCTGAAACATCAGCATTAATAGCAAGAAAGAAATATGGGAGACAAGTTTCACAACCTGCATACTGTTATTTTTATTTCTTGTATTCTTTGAGTTTGGTGCTCTTCAATACCAGGTTTGATCATGTCTTTATATTCAGCCACCGGAGAATTTTGCATGCTTCTTCTAAGCTTACGCGTCGTTGACTAAATGTAATTTCTTATTATAATCAGTCAATAATGACTTTTATTCCAATATGTCCATTAATTATATTATTTTAATCTTTGTTGCTTGATTAAAAAAATGTTAATGGATATTAATTTGGAAGGTTAATTAGATTTGTTTCTCTAGATCGTTATACGATCGAATGAAGTACTGCTCTTACATAATCAATTATTATGTCTAGCAATTTAAGATACTTTTTTTAGTTATTTTATCTTTTTATTTTTAGTTATAAATCTTATTTTTAACATAAAAAGACTGACAATTGAGGAAAGTGAATGATAATAAAGTTTCTTATAAATCAAAACTTTTTAAAAAATAAG
>Ga0307511_10006339_pt1 | contig 11929 bp, 12 predicted proteins | sample 13_EM_MG_FD_200266 | JGI IMG/M metagenome (GOLD analysis project Ga0307511, IMG submission 200266) | Populus trichocarpa ectomycorrhiza microbial communities from riparian zone in the Pacific Northwest, United States - 13_EM | ecosystem: Host-associated > Plants > Roots > Unclassified | place...
GTACGGTAACGAGGTCTTTGAACGCTTATATATATATATGTACTTGGGTGCTGACTGTGCTAAAACCCTAAGTAATAGACCTCGATTTCATGAGATGAAAAAAATACCCTTTTTGTTATAATATGCAATACAAAAATCTATCACTGCCAACTTTAGAATCTAATTCTAGTCTAATCTATAGTATGTTTGCCCAGAGAGATAATAAGTTACTTGATAAGTTCAGGGTAACTACTGGCAACCCGCAGTGGCTATGCTCTGGTTGGAACAAATAAACTCTACTTCAAGTCTAGAAGCATTTATTGCGATTCACATTACAATCGCAATCACAATCACGCCCCATTCAATAACTTAAGCGTTAATAAACCAGCGATAAATTTCTTTCCCTCAGCCAGCTAGCTCTATCTCCCCCCCGCCACCCACCCTATCTCATCCCCCTTCAAGCATTAAAAAAGCCCATATAAAAATTCCCACAAGGTTTTCGCCCTCCTCTCAAAGAGGTATTATCTCAATCCCTTAAATCCCTTAAAAAAGCCCATCCATCAAATTTCCTCATCCCCCAGACACTTCACACATCCCAACCTTCCCTCCGTGCACCTCCAGTCACGAAAAAGCCCGCTCATCCATGTCTATCCTCTAGATCTCACAGCGCCGAGGGCCATCATGAGTTTTAGATTTCGCAAACTTCACAAACCGAGCCCCGCTCCTTCCCTAGTCCATTTCGTTCATAAGGTCAGATGTCCATCGAGCCTCGTCTAGTTTCGGATCCCAGAAAACATTCCAGCAAAGAAAAGTCCCATATCCATCTCATCCATCAAGTCAGCCCGAGCAACCCAAACCCAATCCATCCCAGGGAAGAAAGAAGCCAGCCAGCCACAACACAAGAACAAAGCACAGTCATCGAATCCATTCTCGCCAGTGAAGTGAGGTCCAGCAAGCAAGAAAACCAACACCCGCCACGATTAATTAAGCCAAACATAAAAAAATGAAATGCAAAAAATCAAATGCAGGCGCGCAAAAAGCAACAAATTGCAAGCAAAAGCCAACACCTAAACAACCCGTAATTTACACCTATTTTTTTTTATCGACAGCAAAAAAAGGATAGGAGAAAGCCTGAAGAGAGGCAAATGGATATACACAATTCCCCTTGGTTAGGATTCACAAGAAAGGACCTATCAACTCACAACCTAGGTGTGCACCCCTAGATCATGAATTATATGCTCCACTCCGAATGAATCTAGAGGAACACAATCGACAAAGAGGCAGGGTAAAAATAGAGCACATTATCAGAAGTGATGTCAGTGGCAGCGTAAATCAAAGCAAGGTACCAAATCCACTCCTACAGGGCATGTACGTCCCCGAGTTAGATCGGTTGATTCGCGCTCTCAACCACCTTCACGAAGAACTGGTAAAGCGACCTGGTTTCTTCCACTGGAGGAGGCGTCCAAGTATTTTTGACAGCGGCAAGGACCTTCTCGTCTCCAGATTTACCACGCCCCAACACCTCCAAGAACTTGCTGAGATACCCCTGATCGATCTCTACCTCAACAATCTGCATCTCAAGGACCCCACCGTTAGCTATTTGCTCACTCAAGAACAGCACACTAGGGTTCATGAAAGGAGTACTCACTTGTTTGCCATCTGAGCCATATTTCCCGGTCTTCAGGGGATAGAGAGGAGCCAGCTTCTTCTCCGGGACTGGGGGTGGCACTGGCGCTGGTGCAGCAGGCTCGGGCGGGTAGAGCATTCTGTTGATATTGATGCCAGGCGCGGCTCTCGGGGGCGAGTCCGACTGGACCGTCGTAGATGCTCTCAAGCCACTTGACACATGCGGCTTGAACTTTTCCGCTTGGGTGCGCGCTTTGTGCGCGGGATCGCCAAAGCCGAGACCAGAGGCTGCCTTTTGCGGAGAGGCCAATGTAGGTGGGGGTGGTTGGTTGTAGGCAGGATTCTGGTTCCAGGGGATTCCGGGTGGAGGAAGGGTAGCGTGGGAAAGGGTAGGTGTGGCAGGAGGGGCCAGCGAATTAGAAGCAGGAGGAGGAGACCGTTTCGGCGAGGCCTTCTTCTTCGCGACCTTAGATGGAGATGGGGCACTAGGAGGAGGAGAGCGAGTACGACGGGGCGAGATGGGGGCTACGGGAGCAGAGACAGCAGCTACAGGCGCAACAGGCGCGAAAGGAGCAGCAATAGGAGCTACAGGAGCGGAAACAGGAGAGACAGGAGTAGCTGATATCACAGGAGCCTCAGAAACTTCTGGCGTCTTGTAGGTTCCACCGCCAAAGAGGAACGAAGTAGGCTGGGAGGGGGGTGGGGTTGGCTCTGTGGAAGTTTCCACAGGCTCTGGGCTCTTCGATCTCTCCTTCTCTTTTCCTTTACCCTTATTCTTTGGTCGCGTAATGTCCGTACCGGAATCCTCCTCTGTTTCTTCACCCTTCTCCGCCTTCTCTCGTTCCTCAACCTCGGCCCAATCTACACCCATCTGAGCCATAATGACCCGTCGTTTCTCCAGGTCGTGTCGTGCGGAGACACGCCTGTCACGACGGTTAGACTCGATTTCCCTCTCGAGCTCTTCTAGGATTTGCCTTTTCTGTTCCTCTGACTTCCCCGTAAGATTGTAGCTGCGCCGGGACCTCTTGCTTCCGTTAGCCGCTGTAATGGACTCGCTATCCTCCGTCGCACGCAGAAGATGACGCGGGATTTTTGCGCCCCAGTATCTCTTTTGGCCGTCGTCCGAGACAGTATATGACATGGTCTTCTTCTGTTGTAGACCCATAAACCGCTCCCCGAATGATGCCGGGCGGGGAGCTAGGCTTGCGTAAGGGTCTTTGGCAAGGCCAGGGTTGATGTATGCTGGTTTCGGTGGCAACTCCGGCTCTGGAGTCTTCCTATATGACCCCGGCCACTGGTTCTCCTGCCCTTCTTCCTCGGGGCTCTCCGACTCCACAGCACTCCCATCGTCTTCGGATTGTGGAGAGGGTATTATCTCTGGATCCATTTCCCTCACCAACTCCGCAGGCCTCTTTATTGGAGATGCAAGGAAGCTGGCAGCAGCATGCCAGAGGCTTTTGAGCCGCGCGGCTGGTGCTGGAGTTGCTGCTGGGGTGGTAGGGGCAGGTGCTGTTGTCGCCTGTTGCCGTTGCTTTGGGGTGGACGGCGCAACTCTTCTTTTAGACCCACCTCTTCGGGGGGTCTCTAGCGCACCGCTCATCGTAAATTTATTCCTCTTTCCAGATGTGACCTCTTCGTCACTAGAGTTGTACTTCCCACGCAGTTCCTTTTCCTTTTGAGTCGTTTTGCCATATGGCGACGTTCGTGATGAACGTGCGTCTTTGAATGAGGGTGAAGTATTTGGAAGGGAGGCGCGCTTGTTTGCCGCCCTCCTTGATTCCTGAACTCCGAATAGATCTTCTGTAATCATGTTAGCAACGGATCATCAATACGTCAAAGATTTAGAATAGTCGCGCGTATTCCCGTGTAAATAAGGAAGTATTTGACTTGCCTGTAGAATAATGGCTCTGATTCTTCTTCTCAATCACCAGCTTCTTGATCCCCGTTCCATAACCGTGACTCACGGTGGCGGCAGGAAAACTAGTAGTGGTACTGTGTGTAGTAGTGGCGGTGATGGTTGAAGCCATTGCTTGTAATGTCGACGGTAGAGGCTTCGGAACCAGCTGTTTCGCGAGTGCCTCGGCCTCATCATCCGAGTCGTAGAAAAAGCCATATCCGGCAATCTTCTTCTTCTGCGGCGGGCGTGGGGCCAGGGTAGATTTGACAGGCGATGACTGAGCCACGGCGGGAGCAAAAGTGATGGATGCGGCCTTCGAGGGTCCGGCAACAGATGAGGAGGCAGCGGTGAAACCGGCCATTGCTGAATTCGTGGTGGAATGTGAAAGTATTAGTTTTTTTTTGTGTAAACAAACCGTCACCTCACGTGGCGATGTGATGCGAGTAACGTGCAAGGGGATCTGGTCGCCTAGGCGACTCGGGTATATCTATTACAACAAACTCCAAAGAGGCTGAAAGCTGTCGGTCGAGGGTTGGTTACCGGGTAGCTTTTTGTCGGTCGGGTGCTGTTGTCTAGGAGACAGGTCAACAACACAACAAAGAAGCGGGAGTGAAAAAAATCGATCAAAAACGCGAGCGGAGGAGCGAGAGGGGATGGTAAAAATACCAGTCGACACAGCAGCCGGGCGTCAGACAGGGATATTTTCGCCGTGCTGCAGGTGTGTCTCGAGCGTCGGGGGGGAGTTTGGCTGCAGTAGGATATTTTTTGCTGGGATCTGAACACAATTCGGAGAGGTGAAGGCCTCAAGGTTCTTCTGAGAGTTGCCTGTGCTATGCCGAGAGGAGACAAGAAGTTTCCAATCAAGGCCCAGCTCAGCTCAGGGCAGGGTGATCTCCCAAATATGATACTCAATCCACCCTCCTCTGTGTCTCTGTGTCTGACAGTCTTCAAATCCGGAATTCCGCTGCCCGAGTCCAACCAAGCAGTGTGGTCGTTACAACTTGGTGCTATGTACGGAGTAGGTACTCTGGTGGTACGGATACCGTACGCACGCTCTCCCACAGAGGAGCTAGCAACGGTAGTGGTGTGCTCCAGACGGCAAAAGAGTTGTGTGGGTAGCACTTTGTACTGTAGATTGCTGATGATTGGCAGGTAGGTACTGTATGATGTGGTGAGAATAGTATGGGTACATGTACAGAGTACGTTCCAAGGAATGTGCGGATTTGAGTTGGGAGAATCAAACGGCCGCTGGGCTTGGCAATTGGGCGGCCAACCAAACCAAACAAACGGCCAGCGATGCGAAGAAAATTAGAGTATCGCCAGCCCGGTCAAGATTTGGTGCTACTGCACCTCGAAAAAAGAAATTAATAAATAAAAATACAAAAAAGCAAGCAAGCTCAAGGCAAGCCATCGACCAGAGAACCAACCTAGGTAGGCAGATGCTGGACCCAGCTGGACCGAAAGCGAGAAGACGTGCATGACACTGTTGTGCCGATGTCGATCCCTCATGACCAGCGCCGCAGATGTAACCAATCCCTCATGATATTCTGTGGCTAACGATCGCGTCCGGTAGCCAATTAAGCCTCCTCTGCACCGACACGTACACGACATGCGGCAGTTGCTCCTCGCAATCACCCAATAATTTGTTGCGACCGACTGAGGGGTGGTATTGGACAGGTGACTAGACGCGTTGAGGGGGAATTCTGAACGTACCAAAACGAGTGGTAACTGTAGCATCCAACTAAATAAAAAAAGGATGTAAAATATAAAAAAACACAAGCTGTTCTCGTTCCCGCCACTCTAACCTGATCTTGTCTCGTGATGAGCCTCAAACCTTTCTTCAGCCACTGATTGACGTTCAGGTATCTCTTTCATCGTCCAAGAAGGACCCATCATCTCCATCTATCATATTATCTCCCCTTTCCCACAATCTTCCTTATACATATCACACCTTAGAACAATCCCTCCCCAACACAACGAAAAAAGGTGCCGCCCTATGTTAATAATCTCCACTCCATGACATGCTTCCAATGCCCCGGATGCTGCATTACACTCCACTATGCATAGGTATATGGGGTTATTCCCAACGCCTCAAAAGCAGAGTGTTTTTTTAAACAAACAGCAGCAGTGGGATGCTACTGGCTGATGCTAGCTAGATACCTACATAATTACATCAGGGACAGGAGGTGCGGCGCCCGGTTGCAGAAATTAAGTAGCTATGGATGTCAGTGGCTACTGGTAGGGTGAGTGGGGGGAGCGGACTGTATATAGGGGCGATAACCTGGTACCGTAGTAGTTCTGGGTGCATTAGATTGGTAGGCTAACATGTCACTGGAAACGGAACCGGTAGGAGGCCTAGGTATCTATCCCGAGGTTATGTGCTGCTGCTTATCTATATAGCAGTTGGGGATGGGCGGGGTTGGTACTGTCCTTATGGATATCACAGCAAGTGACACGAGAACAGCAAGAATGAGAAATTAAGAGAAAGCGACAGCTTATAATTATTACTCTCGTATAAAATTGGTCTTATCATTACATATCCATCATTGCGACATTCCTCATCACATATATTCCTCATCACATAGGTGAAACTTCTCTTGTGTGTGTATGTTGGTTGATTGGATATTGGAACGACCGTTACAGTTCCCTATCCCCGTTATATTCAAGTCTTCAACAACGAACCCTCAGCTCATTCTAGTAGAAACAACAACTCCCCAAAAGGAAAAAGAAAATGTCTTACGAGTGGATGCTCAGCAAAGGATTCCCTCCCGAGCACATACGTGCGATGCAAAGTGCACCCCCCGGCGCCACAGTTACGACCAATCACACAGGGACTCATGTTCGCGAATTCACACGATACTTTGATCCACTCTCTTCAACAGCCTGGACTGGTCCAGTCAACCCCGCGACGTTAATCCGGTACAATCCCGAGACCCAGATGTCAAACACGCTATTTAGCACGGTACACGCCCCCACCGAACTAAGACCCATGTCAAGCTCCGTTGCGATCTTCATCGACGGGGCATGTCGGGGGAATGGGCAAGGCCCCGACGCTCGAGCCAGCTATGGAGCCTTCTTTGGGAATGACTCCAGATACAATTCCCACGGTCTTGTCGACGACAATCTAAAGCAAACCAGCCAAGTTGCAGAAATCTTTGCAGCATTGAAAGCTATCGATCAAGTATCGGAAAACGTAGGCTTGATGGAGGTTGTACTAGTTTCAGACTCGGACTACCTTGTCAAGAGTATGTGCGAATATATTTGGAAGTGGCTAAGGAATGGGTTTCGAGCGAGCACGGGGAAGAAGGTGGAGAATGAGGTATTGTTGAAAAAGTTGCATGAAAGGATCGAGCAGTTGGCTGAGGAAGCGATGGAGGTCAAGTTCTGGCATGTCAAGAGGGACATGAATCAAGATGCGGATAGGTTGGCTAATGCTGCATTGGATTCTCTGCGGGTTTGAAAATCTATGACTAGGGAGGGGGGTGATACTACTACTCGATCTTTGTATGCGAACAATTTCATCTCCTGCTTTCCGGGTGTCGAAAGATTAGTGCCGACTATGCTTTTTTTAGTCTTTTACCCTCAAGTCCAGGAGCTGAAAGGGAAATGTGGAAGGCTAGATCTTGAATGGCCTGTATGTGCAAAGGGCGGAAGGGGAAATCCTGTACTTGAGGTTGGTCGCGAAATGAAACATGGAGGGTTCATTAAAGACCAGGCGCCACCTGACTATACTGCCGTGTGAAGAGAAACAATCTTCAACATGTAGTTACCACAATTTCATGACATATCCGCCAACTGCAATCATAAATCCTCGCATCACCATTCGCGGAATATGAACTGAAAAACAAATAGAAACAATATTGAAAAACAAAATAAAGAAAAATTAAGGTTGAAAAATAAACAAAAAAACAACACACAGCAAAACCCCACCAGTAGATACCCCCCCCCACCCCCAAACAAGTATGCCCAACCAACCAGCCACCAGCTGTAGCCGTATACATAGAGCAAGTCCGGTTCCACCACCCCACCCATACCCACCAACCCAACCCAACCCAGAATGCTGTCATCTAGCATACCAGTACATACACAGTACCTTACCTACCATCCCTACATACTCCCCCCCATTCTTACCCACCTCCCACCTCCCACCTCCCACCAAGACAAACTCCAATCAACACCTCAAACACCTCAATAACTCCTCTCCAACCCCAACACCTTCTCCCCTACATAATTCAACACCATCTCCCTCGACACCGGCGCCAACCTAGGCACAAGCGCCTCCCTCAAATACCTCTCGACCTATATCACCAAAAGAAATTAGCCATATGTGTCGTGCCGAATAGGTAGTTATGTCCACCATATGCTTGGGTGTAATGTTACGTGCATCACACACATACTACATTACATTACATTACATTCTATGGGAAAGTGGAGATGAAAGCTTAAGGAGGTCGTACGAATAAGGAATATGGTCGGTGGTATAGGAGGAAGGAAGGGAGAGGAGAGACTTGCATGAAAATCTCTTGCGTAACCCATTCCGCCATGCGTTAGGACCTGAACATGGTTTTTGTAAGCGACGTTGATGTAAGTTCAGGGTAACACAAAACGCTTAGAAAAAACGCCGCTGCAGCTGCCGGAATCCAGGACAAGAAAATAATTGCCCTTTCATACAAGCAGACTAACTCTTGTACATCCATCGATGTTGTCTCACCCACATAACTAGTATAGTATTCAAACACAAGAGGCAATCTCAAACACCCCGAAATTAAAAACAAAGGGTATCCATTGTACAAAAAAAAACACCCACTCACCGCCCTCTCACACGCCTCCCAACACGCCTCCCCCGCCAAATACTTCGCCGCATTACATGCCGCCCCCACTTTCTTCTGATCCACCACTTCTACTTCCCCCTTCGCAGCCCTATCATACAACCTTGCTGCATGGAACGTCGCCAACTTCGCCGCTTCCAGATTCATATACGCTTCCGCCAACCCATGCTGAATACTCTGATACTTCCCAATCGGGTTCCCAAACACCACCCTCTCCTTCGCGTACCTCGTCGCCCTGTTCAGAGCTGCGTAGCCTAGGCCGAGGGCTTCTCCTGCTAGGAGGCAGCGCTCTGCGTTCATCCCGTGAAGAACCTTACAACCCCCAAGAAAAAAAGAGTTAATGGCTAGATAATAGGGGGGGGGGGAGCAGATATACAATTTTAAACCCCATCCCCTCCTCTCCAATCAACGTATCCCCTGGGATCTTATACCCATCAAAAAACACTTCATTTGCATCTATTGCCCTTCCGCCCATTTTCTTGATGCTGTGGACTTTGAGGGTGGGCTGGGATTTGTCGAAGTCGATGAAGAAGAGAGAGAGGCCTTCGCTAGGTTTTTGGACGAGGGAGAGGGGGGTGGTGCGGGCGAGAAGGATCATTTTGTTGGCAACTTGTGCGGAGGAGATCCAACTGTGGGTGTTACAATGTGGGAAAATAATGGGGGGGAGGGGAAGGGAGAGAGTACATCTTTTCTCCAGTGATTTCGTAGCCACCATCTGAGGTCTTTACGGCGCGAGTCTTTAGCTTCAATGTTTCCAATCCGGTATTTGGTTCTGTCCTGCACATTTATAATCTCAATTAGCACCCAACTCCCCCATTCCAACTTACCCTCACCTCAAATACCAAACCACCAAACCCGCTACTTACACCCCAAAGCAAGCCCTACTCCTCCCCTCAATCAGCTCTGGCAGCATCTTCCCCCTCTGCTCCCTCGTCGCGAACTTATTCACCGGCTACCCTCTCCCCAAATAAGCATCAGCTTCCCTCCCACCGCCTCCAACAACAACACCCACCTGAGTCGCATAAATATTCGCATGCACACTCTGGGCCCCTGCCACCCCCGCCCCACTCTCCGCAATCCCCATGACCAGCACAACCGCCTCTGCCACCCCCAACCCCGCTCCACCAATTTCCTCGGGCAGGCAAACCCCAATCCATCCCCCCTTTGCCATGGCGGCGTGAAAGTCATGCGGGTATGTTTCAGTATCGTCCCGCTCAGCCCAGTACTCCTACGAAAAAAAAAAAAGAAAACGTTTATCGCCATACATTCAGTTTGAGATACATGGGTATAAATTGGGGGGAGGGGTGGGGGGCATACGTCCGGAAAGTCCTTACATATCCTCGCCACTGCCTCGCGGACTTCGAGTTGTGTTGGGGTGAAAGAGGAGGGGTCGTTGAGGGAGGTAAATGTCCTCCTGCTAGTATTAATGATACCCAGTGCTCTGGGTCTTTGTCCTTGGAATTGCCACGACCGCTGCGGCGGAATAGTGCTAGTCCTCAGGACCGCACTGTATATCCGAGTTCGAGAGAGAACCGAACGGGTACAGCTCGGGCCAAACATATATATCCAGTATCAATCACGCTCGGTAGTTGGCTGGGGAGTGGGGTGCGGGCCGGTTTACAGGGGCAAGACGGCAATCTGCCGGAGGACTGCCCAAATGAGTAATTTCCAACGTCTACCCAGCGCAGGCGGCATGTACAGACCCCAAACATAGAGTCTGACTGGGCACGATTGTACATGGCGGGGAACCTGTAACAAAAAAACCAAAGGAGAAAAAAACCACATCGATGCCAGAAAAAATGAATTTCTTTCTTTCTATAGTATACAAGCCAGCCAGCCATGCATCTAAGAGTAATAGTAAATCAAACGTTCTCTAGCAAAAACAGTGCTCTTATCCACTAACCCTTCCTCAAAAGCCACTAGGGGTCATTCTCAGGGCCTTACTCTATAATTATCCCATCTCCTTCATCGATACTCGTCTAACCTATCCCCTTATCCAAGAACTAACCCCCCAGCAGTAGGGCGCCAGGCTATACAAGCAGCATACCTTCAACAGGCACATTCCCCTCCACCCCATCATGGGGCTCTCCATTCTCATATGTCTGCACCTTCCATGACCCTGGCTCATTTGGATTCTTAATGTACTCTATGGTCGGGAAGTAATGCTCGTTCTTCTTCATGGTCAGGATATAAGGTATGTTATCGAATGTTATGATTCGGAGTCGGAAGTCTATGTGTTCAAAATCCCATATTAGCTTCGCTGTCAAATTCAACCTGTTAGGGATTCGTGAATGTGATACGTACAGGTATTGTCCGGAATTTTAGAGGTCTCGTGCAAGAAGTCCGTGAGGTTCAGTGTCTTAACACCGTTCACTGCAATGACAAAGCTGGTTGGACACAAGCCATACTGCGAAGCTGGTGATCCCCGAATCTATACAAACATTAGAAACTATACCCTGGCACATCCACAAAGGGAAGACCTACCCTAGCAGCAACATAAATATCCGAATGCAGTTTACTTATTTGCTGCCTGACCGCCAGATGTGGTCTATGCAAGACGCTCCCGCAGAAGATTACAACCCTATCCGTCTCTAGCCCATCTGCCGGAATAGTTGGTACCCTCAACTCCATCTCCTGACAGTTCCTCAAAATGACCATATCCAAATACTCATGGTCATACATAACATCCAGCTCACTAATCCTCGTCAACACCATCCCATTTATTGACAAAATAACATCACCCTCCTCAAGCACCGCAGGATGTCCACACTCCACCTTCCTCACCATAAACAGCTGGTGTCGTTCTTTGTTCTCCTCTTCCACCTTCCTGATCCATTGATCCGAAATCCCCATGATCCGGACTTGGGACATGTGTACGAGGTTGAGCTCCACAGCCAACATCCTCAACTTTGGAACAACTCCATTCTGGATGCTCCTGATAATAGGAAGAATTGATGGTGTCGCCAATCCCAAATGATACTCCACCTCCTTCCCATTCCCATGCTCACCCAAGAACGTCAACCACAGCGCCCTCACAACTCCAGTCTCATCAGCCAACACACCAGTTCCACACTGTGAGCTAAGGTTGGTATCCACAGTAATCGCATCGATGTTAATCGCGCGATACCTTGGTGCCGCCGCACAAGCCGGCACGGCCACAGTCGTGATATCCGTAACTGTAGTATTTCCTACAACCACCCTATAGTTATGGTTGAAACCTAGGAAAGTCATTGGCGCGCCTTGCTGGACCGGGTCCTCGCTGAGTATCGGTGCTTTGACTGGTGCGTTGACGAGGCTCGTATCGTACTGAATAATGGCATAGTTTTGCAATGGGTGCATGAAGATCACTTTACCCTCGATCAAAATCGATTCTGCAATCGCTATGGTAATATCGCACATATCATGTGGCACAATAGCCCTCGACACGACCACCAAGCCCTTCTCTGCATCAACGACAAGACCGAATCCGGTTTTCTTGGGGCGGGGGTACCCATCAAGCTTTATAGGCATTGTGCACACAATCCTCACGAACCCTCGAACTAAATCCGAAGCAACAGCGTAATTTACTGTATCCAAAGCGATGAAATTGGCCTGCTTT
>Ga0307511_10006340_pt1 | contig 11927 bp, 14 predicted proteins | sample 13_EM_MG_FD_200266 | JGI IMG/M metagenome (GOLD analysis project Ga0307511, IMG submission 200266) | Populus trichocarpa ectomycorrhiza microbial communities from riparian zone in the Pacific Northwest, United States - 13_EM | ecosystem: Host-associated > Plants > Roots > Unclassified | place...
GGGCCCATTGCTCAATGGGCCGGTCATTAGTGCGATTGGTGAATGGGTCAGAACATACAGCTAGGTGGCAAAAAGCTTCATACCCCCTATAATGAGGCCCAAACGCTCCATATTTTGGGATTTTGTATGGGAAAAGGATAAGACATTTGTTGCATGCTTATGCAGGGTATGAAACATTTTGCCACCTAGCTGTAGGTACGGTAGTATGGGGGGTGTCATGTTGACTTGTGAGACGTGCGACAAAGCCCTACCTATGCCCTAAGTGCCTGCCTACAAAACCGGTTCCTTAGAATTGCGTTCAATGACTGACAGAAATGAAGAGGCAAAAGGCATCACCCCACTTCGAATTCAGTCTCGCCCCCTACGAGGGGTTGTTCCAACCAGACTAATTCAACATATGCATCCTCCTTCTCCCACTTCGAGCAGCAGAGCACGCCAACCTACATATAGTTAGGTGTACGTATATGTGCTTGACACTGCCTACGGTACGTTTGGCATCGATAATCAGAATTACCAACACATATGTACGTACTGTAACAACCCGGGCACTCACTTTTATTCTCTTTCTAGCGTGCTTGAAAGGCCCGGCCCGGGTCCGGGCCGCCCATCCGCTATCGCTGACAATCGTAACTTAACTGCAGCCCACTCAACTATACCTACAACAACATCCACAATAGGTTACATGCAGAGTCGCCATGAGTAGGAGGGAACTATGTACTGACGCCCGGGGCCGGGCCCTTGGAATCACGTACCACTCTGGCCCTCCAGCGCGCGGGCAGCCCAAGCCTGGGCCCGTCCATGAGACATGCTGGCTGGCGTACAGACCTTCTTCCGGATCGGCACAGTAGCTAGGGCCTGCAGTCTCGACCTCCCGACGGCCTGTTGAGGATGCTGACATTTGCTAATCAAGTTGAGTAATGCTTTTAGGTACTAGCTAATGTAGGTATATGTATGGACGAGCAGCACGCACTTGAACAAACCTCATGAACAATATTCCGAGCCCTCACATAAGTACATGTAAGTATCGTGGACATAACTTAACTTATATAGGTAGGGATGTTCAGCACTCATAAAATATACTGGCCGCTATGTAGGCCTACAAGAAACACGCTCAAAACCGTCGCCATCGCATACTCTAGGCAAACACCACGCATGCCTCGCGAGCCCGGCTCAGCCAAACCTGCAACCTCACAAACGAGCCAATTACGACTCATCATCAAACTCCTTCCCCTCCTCCTTATACATCTTCTGGAACAGTGGAGTTCCGCTGAAATACCCACCAATCGAGGTCCCCACAATCTGATATGTGACATCCGCCTCCTCATCCCCAATCTTGATAGTCTGATACCCTCTACCCGCGGCAGCCGCATCGGCCAACAACTGCGTCTGACAACACTTCTCTAAAGACACAAACCAAAATATCGCTTCCTCGATCGACTGGCCTACTGTTAGGAGTCCGTGGTTTTGCAAGATCGCAGCCTATTCATCCAGCAGCAAAGTAAGTCAACGCCCAGCCCAAACCCACTGACATCCAGTAGATAGATATAAGGTATTAGGGAACAAAACCAACCTTCTTACTCCCCAACCTCTTCGCAATCTCCTTCCCCTCGTTCTGCCCCAAGACTACCCCTCCAAACTGATCATACACCACATGATCCCTCCAAAAAGCACAACTATCCTGCGTCAACATATCCAACTCCCTACCCATAGCTGCCCACGTCCTCCCATAAATAGTATGGCTATGCGCCGCACAAATGACGTCATCCCTAGCAAGATGAATCGCCCCATGGATCATAAACGCCGCCGTATTCAACATCCGGCACTCCCCCCCATCAATAACCGCTCCACTATGATCTACGAGGATTAAATCGCTTGCTTTGATGAGCGAGAAATGCATTCCGAAGGGGTTCACCCAGAAGCAGTCGGTGCGGATGGGGTCACGGGCAGTGATGTGCCCCGCGACACCTTCGTCGAAACCATAGCGCGCGAAGATGCGGAAAGCGCAGGCGAGGGTTTTTTTGACGTGAGCTCGGCAGGCAAGGGTGGGGGTGAGTTTTGGAGCGCTGAAGAAGTGGATGGGTTGGGCGTCGGGTTGGAAAGAAGAGGTAGGGCAGACACTTTCTTCGGTCGGGAGCAGGCTGGTTCCCTTGTCGGAGAACACGACAGAGCTGGTGGAAGGAGGAGGTGGTGGGGGCATGGTTGGATTGAGAGGTGGGTCGAGATCGATGTTGGTCTTGGAGGAAAGTCTTCAAGCAACTGAGGATACTGTATTGAGATCGGGATGGTATGGGATGAATATCAATCGACAACCAAGTTCTGGAAGTTGTCAACTCACAAAACCACCAACCCGCGAAATCGGTTCCATAATATACCACAAGGCAGCAGGACTCTTTACCAAACTTGCTCTACCGGTAGGACATGATTAAACCATGCAGCTAGTAGTGCTGGAACCATGGGACGGCCTATCGATAAGCCCCCAACCCTACAATTACGTTTACCCCACAATTTCATACATACTGGTGTATTTGCTAACTCTAGGGATTTTGATAACCAATACTGTAGATTTATAGACAGGAATCATCAGGCAAGTTTCCTACCTACTTACCCGTACTCCGCAGGGAGAACTCGGCCCCAATTTGCTTACCCGAAGGAACCGCGGTTCGGACCATTTGCTACGCTAGAGTCGGTGGGTGGAGGCGAATTAATTTGATTCGCGACTGGCGCCGGCTTCTACCGGCACCTAGTTCAAATCGACATTGGAACAATTTCATGCAGAACTGGATGAATAATCCATGGATGCAAGGGAATTGCATTATTATATTAACAAGTCTCCAAGAAGATGAAGCCTTCAACGGAACCCGTGCATCATATGCTGTCAGCATCTACTTCAGACAACGTCCTTCATGAACTTCAACACAATTTCTCTAGGAGCAAAAACGGAAACCCGACAACTATCCGAATGAAAAATATTCCGTCAACCCTACGCCGCCGGAGTCAACTTAACATGCACCCCATCCGAACAACTCATCGTCAACGCCAACTTTTCCTTAAACATCTCATCCGTCTTATCCTCTCCCCAGCCAGGAACCTCTTTTCCAGTAGCAGGATCAATCCCCACTATATCCTGATACTTCTGCAACACCCTAATCATTGCATAACTTGCCTCAATCAGAGCATACTGTTGTCCTAAACAAATTCTTGGTCCACCATTGAACGGTAGGTAATCCCATGCACCCAGCTTCAAGGTCTCCCACCTATCGGGATTGAAATCCTCTGCATCGTCACCGTAGACTTCTGGTCGCCGATGCATCGAGTATACGCTGTAGAAGACTAGTTGGCCCTTTTCGATCACGACGGGTGATTGTTGGTCAGGACCGCCGCCGCGGGGGATGGTGGTGCGCTTTCCGGCTGCCCTGGTGTTGATGGGGACGACAGGGAGGAGGCGGAGAGCTATCTCGGGTATCGAATGTTAGTCAAGGCCACTGGATGGATAGAGACTGGGTCTTGGGGGAGGTTGACTGACTTTCGTTCAGTACGTATTTGAGGTACTTCATATCCTTGATGACCTCCCAAGTCGGCTTGTTGTCCTTCCCAACATGCTCCAACACCTCCGCCCTCAATTTATGCCATACCCTCTTATTCCGAGCTAGGAACCACATAGCAAAAGTCAACAACGCCGCAGTCGTATCCCGTCCCGCAAGTAAGATATTAATGATCTGATCTGTCAGAACCGTGCGATCTTTGTACTCCTCTGCCAGTGCATCAAGGAACACATATTTACCCTTACCCTCCTCTTTCTTCTTCTTCTCTACATCCATAGCCAATGCCTTGTCAACATATTTGCCAACAAAATTCCGTGAAATTTCACATCCCCGAGCGGTTTCCTTATTCCCAACTGCCCAGTACCACGGTCCAGACTTTAGCTTCTTCGAAATCCACCATGAGGCGGAACTAAATGCCTCGGGGAACGATCCTTTGGGTGGCGCACCCCCCTTCTCGGTCAACAAACTCTCGATACTCTCTCCAAACAAAAACTCCGTGGCAGTATCCATTGTCAATGCAAAAAAGTAAGGTTGGATATCAAAAATCTTATTATCCGGGAGCAAGCCCGTCATTCTCTTAACATGGAACTCCAAACCATCCATGTCATTCACAATCTGGCCCTTGTTGAACTGTGGTCGAAGCAAAGCTCTCGTGTGTGCCCAGGCGGGTCCCCACTGAGTGAAAATCCCATGTCTCCCGAGCAAGAGGTCGATTTTTCCGCCCACTCTATGCGCGAAAGTGAAGTCCGCAAATTTGGTAGTGAGGATTTCCTTCAAGTTGTCCGGGTGGCGGGTGCAGATGTTGACTTCTCCGAGGACATTTATTTCGTAGGTATCGCCATATTTCACGTGCCTCCCATGGTCCACCTTGCAGAAGCGCAAGTCTTTGAGGGCACGCATGCTTACTCTGAAGGCGTCTATCCCCAGCGGCCAGCGGGAGATGGGAGTTGGTGGAAGACATCCTCGCGAGCGAGCAAATTCCCGGAGCTGGTATTGGAAGATGAGTTTTTTGATGAGGAAGGCGAGGATGATGCCTCCGATTGTGAGTGTGGTGACTGATAGCATGGTTACAGGATGAAAGTCAGCCTGGGAGGCTACTGACTGGAGGAAGAAGATGGGTCTTTATATGAAACCACAGTCTGGTTTTGTTGGAACACGAGGGACTACGGTAACGCTGAACACAGGATTACTGCGTCCTGCTCGCATTTATATCGGCGTTCTGCTCACACGTATACCTATCTACGATCAAGATATACTAAGGCTGAACTTGGACGGCCAACTGCATTCTAGATCTGCACCTACGCCTGCGTCTGCCAGGGAATTGGTCTCAGTACTAGTTTGGATTGGTTGATACTTATCGTGAAGGGGGGTTGGGATCAGCTGGGTTGAGGGCAACACCAGTACACCACCACCATTACGCAGCCCCGTATCGGCACGGTGGCCTTGAGAGATGAGAATGTCATGACCAATAGGACATGCTAATACGCCAGACTAGGTAACCCAAGAAATCCCACTGTACGCAAACCAGGTAATGTCTACTACCTCCTTTCTTCTCAAATGCTATGTTTTTGTTCGTGTTGATATCAAAGGAGTAACAACCTCAACGCATGTACCGTAGTTTATCGGTATTTGCTTCTGGCATCAAAACACAGCAAGAGGACATGCATATGTCAAGCCTTATCCACAGCGTTAAGCCTGACCAGGCCTCACCCGGGCGATCAGCAGATGTCAATCGTGAGGCTTTCATAGGGCACTAGCGAATGATTGGCACCGACCCCCAGGCTACCTACCTACATCCCCATGTACCTACGGTTCCTCTCGGATGCATCTATAGTGATATTAATATCTCGGTTTACCTTTTGATATCCGGTACATAAGTATGGTGGTCATTTGGTCGCCATTACCATGCAGGATACACCCTGGTAGTCCCATTGAAATTCATCTCCATGGCATGCGCACTGTCAATATACAGCATCTGTATAACTATATAACTATGTGTATTTGATTAATTAATATTGTAGAGTCGCCGATAACACTCAAGCCCATCCAAGAAACTGTCAGTAGGGAAGAGGCTTCATCCCAACGCTGACGTTGCGCGGCCAATTCATCATCGGATTACCCGGTACTGCTGACATGAACGTTAACCAACCAACGCTATTTTCTTACTCCAAACCATACAATTATGAACGAGACTAACAATTATGTGAAGAATCGAGCGACTGAAGCTTATCATTGGACCTTGGTGTACATGTTACGACAAATTTTTGCCACCAACGACACAGACAGGCAGGCAGGCCAGGGGAGCCACCTCGGTACCCCATCCCGAAAACAGGGAAAGCCGATTTCTCTCTTTTTGCTTTTTTGGTGTGCGGATTATTCCGTTGACATACCTGAGACAGGTACAACTGTATGTACTGTAGTATTTTTTTTTTTTTTGTAAATCATTACTCGTATTCATACTATGGTATATGACGAGGGCATGCATCCCCGAGTGGAGACTCGGCTGGATTATCCAACCCCTGGGCCACGCCAGCCCCTATGTACTGTAGTAGGTCAGGGGGTACAATATTACTTTGCCCACTGGCAGTTAGGTAAGCCATCAAGAACTGTTATCCTTAAGCTGCGTCCAGGCTTGTTGTATGTACTACAGTGTAACATCGATACTTTCTTCATGCTTTTGGAAAATTGTCCGATGACCAACCGCCCAGCCATGAAGCCGAGGGAATCATACATCGATATACATATCTTGATGCTTTTGGCAAATTGTCCGATAACCAACCGCCCGAGGGAATATTCCTCCCACATAACATCCATACATCCATACATCCATATCGTAAATATAGTACAAGTTAACGGAGGTCCACACCAAAAAGTTCTTTTCCGCCTTCCTATTTGGGGAAGAGTGCATATGTAAAGACATGCAGGTATAGTATAAACTTGGCATATGCAAAGCCTATGCAGCGCAGCGCATCGGCTAAATGCCCAGTGCTATTCACATCAGCTAGGCAGTGATGGGATTATATATGTAACTGTTGCTATTGAGCATACCCTGCCTTGAACTAACTTATTTGGGTGTGGAATGTTCTGAATTGCTCTTCCATAATGTGTCTTGCATACCGTGCCAATGCCTACTGCAGTACGCATTATACCAGATCTATGCGTTTATCTCCCGCATATGCACCATTCCCAAATAGGAATGCGGAAAAAATCTTTTGGTGCGGACCTCCTCTGTACAAGTTAACGTTAGATATATCAAACGATCAAGCTGCAGTACTAGGTTAGTGCTGGTGGTGCTGTAGTGCACGGCTAAAATCTAGGGTTATCCCAGTTATATACAGGATGAGGTGGTGTTCGTACCAATCTTGGTATGCATACCAGCATTCGCACCTTTTGACTTTTTACATGTATTTAAGAGCGAATTCCATGCATGCATGCATGGAGGAGTAACTTTGTGAAACGGGTGTTCGCAATCTACGGAAGGTTTGGACCGTGCCGAACTTTTCTCGGGGCAATGAGTACCCTGCAAAATTTGGCGAACAAGAACTCCCCCGTATAATTCTCGCTGAAACGTCATTGGAAAGCGGGGGGGGGGTTTGCTCGGCGGTAAGCTGAGTGGGATTCCAAATCGGGACATTTCATGACGGAATGAAACTATTTCATGTAATCCTAAGTAGTGATATCAAAATCAATGTACCAATTGCAGTCAGTCTAAGTCATGTATCTCATGGTACGAGACTGGTTACAGTCATGATATCGATGTACTCTACATATACGTCCCTTGCAATTAGTCAGATTGTGACTGGGCCTATCAGGGCTACTCCATGCATATCGTAATTGACCATGTATTTTGGGTCTCGTGAACTGTGTACTATATATACGTTTATGATACGTATACTGAAGAGCACTTGATGTACATCAATCCGCAAGGTTGTATATTACATGACCCATTGCCAAAAATTTAATTAATACAGTAATCACTAAATAACAAAATCCCGGCCAGCAGGCCAGTAATACCTTTCCGTGCCACTTGGATATCCTGTACATGCATCAGCATGCCCATGGACTAAAATCTGTTTCCTTGACATCCCTCAGTGTAATCAAGCTCTTCATTGTATCCCTGTTACTCTGTTCATTGTTTGTGTCACTACCCGCTTGACCTACCGAGACCCGGACCACATCTTGAGCTCCAGTAACGAATACATTATACTCGTACCGGTCATGGAGCAGAGTGCTTTTGGGCTCTAGATCTTTTCTCCTTTTGCTTTCGCCGACTAGTGTCTTCGATGCAGCCTCCTGGTCAGCTCCACACTCAGGGTTCAGGATAACCGCCTCAACCGGCGTCGATGCCTGGTAACCGTTCCTCAAACCTCCCTCCCCAGTAATACTTCTCCTCGCCATGGCTTGCTTCTTCATCCTGCGCCTCCTTTCTTTTTTCTTGCCTTTCAGTGTCCAGTTGAGATCTGTAGTTCTTTCTTTATCATGCCTGTCTTTCAAAAAATCGATGCTGTTGTGCCGACTGTGGCGAGGTACCGGAGGCAATAAAGTTGGGGTACGATGACGACCCGGCCTTATATCTCTTCTCAAGCCCATCTTAGTTTCTGCCAATTCCCTCCATATTCTTCCCGCTTCATCCACATGATCATGTTGACGTCGTGAAATTTGCATTTCGGTCGTGTCTTCGAGCCCAGGATTAAGGATTTTATCCAGATCAGATGCGCCAGATTCGTCAGATTGTGAAGCGGGTGAGGGGGGCATGTGTGGCAGGGTGACAGGATGAATTATGATGCTCGAGTCTCTCGGTCTACGGGCTGCCATGTCCGCCTTTTGCTGTACTCCCTGATTCACCCCGATTTCTATAGCATCCGAAGGTCCAGGCTCCTGGTAATGATTCGATAGGTGCAAGTGTAGCTTATCCTCCCTGCTTAGTGTATAGTTAAGGTTTGAATTTATCATATTTCCTTCTGAAAAAATGCTGTTGTTTCTGTTATCAAATACTAGGGACTGTCTTGTTGCCTTTCTTGAAATCTCCTCAGCAAGGCCCTTCATTGTCCGTTCGGTTTCTTCTTCCTCTTCTTGAATTTTTACGCGCCATTCAAGCTCACTTGCCACAGCATAGACACCATTTCCCCTAACCCCCAACTCTTCTACCATCCTCAATGCCTTCCTCGGGCTTTCTTCCGCTTCCCCAATGGTCATCTCAGCGATTTTCTTTGCAAGCCTGGTCCTGACATATTCAACATCTTCGCCACAATGTTCATCACTGTGCTCCTGGGGAATCAAAAGGTCTGTTGAACATATGGAGCCTTTGCAATCCTCGACATTCTCTTCAACTACCTCGCCAGAGCTGTTTGTCGTCGGGTTCCGGCTCAAGCTCCAGTTGCCATCTCCATCGTAACGTTGTACCCTCAAAACCTTTTTGGTAGTAATCACTGTTTCTGCCCCAAAGTATTCATGCTCGTAGCTCACAGAGACGGTTAAGGCCCTGGTCTCAATATCCCCTAAAGTGGCTGCTAGTTGCCTCTCTAGAAGTTTGTATTCAGATATGATTCCCTGATCATATGCATCACTCATCTGTGTCCGCTTCAGGTCAAGAGCCTTATCAACAGATACCTTCCTCTGTGTCAATTTTATCTGACGGTCCTTGTTTTTGTCAGGGGTATTCATTGATGTCCCAGGCGCTGAGGCAGGATTGTAGGAACCAATTTTGAGCTTCACAAACAGGGTTCGCTTCTCCCCAGGAACCAGCCTGTCAAAGGCAGTATCACCCAGTACTTCCACAATCCTGCACCCATCGCAAGGGCTAAGCCCGATTTGGATACTCGTTAGCTCTCCAAAATTCACGGCGTGACGCAAGGAATCAAGGATATGGGGCAATGTAGGAATCCGGTTATGTAAAGTGTTAAGGATCTCCGAACCCTCTGAAATCTCATTCACAGATGGAGCCAAGTTTATGATCCAACTACCCTTCCATGGCCGTTCTTGTAGAGTCACCAGTGGGCCTACACCGAGAATATGCACTTTAATTCGCTTATCTGGGGACTCAGATGCTCCGGCGGGTATATCTCCGTGCTTCAGGCTTGAGGTTAAGAGAAATAAATGACTTGTTCTGCCACTCTCATCGAAGATTTCATGGCTTGTGCTCTCCTTCAAGTCATCTATGACTCCCATGAGGATCGACTTGACATCTCGCCGGATAGTGCCCTGTCGTTCAGCTTGACCAAACAAGCCGTCGATGAAGCCGAATAACTGTTGTTTATTGCTCTGTGTTAATCTCGATAAGGGATACTTGGTTTCAACTCCAGGAGAGCTTTGAATAGACGTGAAGGCTGTTAGTGATACGTTGTCAATTGTTGACAGGGAGTTTATTAGGTGCTTTGCCATCGACTTAGTGTCCTCGAAAGTCGCAGGAGAAGCATATGCACTAAATGAAAGATCAGCTAATTGAGCTTCAGCCTCGAGCCTAAATCCATAGGTACCTTAGATCTAGGACAATAGCAACGTCCAAACCCCGTGGATCTCCATCACACAAAAGACTTCCAGGAGACTCTTGAAAGTTACTGATTCTCCCTTCCACTTCAATGCAGATCCAGATCTCTCTGCCCCCTTCAACATGCTCTCTGGAAGATTCACTGTGTATATCCAGCTGTAGCTGCAAAATGGGAGGCGAAATCCACTCCTTCTGAAGATGTGGCCGGACAGTGTTTGGCATCAGAGTAGCAGCGTCCTCCTCAGTGATTTTCAATGTTCCCCCTGAAATTGATCCAAATCTTCTGCGAATGGATCCAAGAGCACCACGCGCCTTTATGGTTCCCTTACTTTTCAAGGTCTCGGCGGGCACTGGTCGCTCAGAGAGACTGCCTCTCCTAGACATGGCTGGCTCTACTTGAGTAGTGGCCTCTGCCACCCTACCTTCAGATGACTGCCTTAAGCTACTACTCTTGGTGGTGGTACCCATCGCGAGCACTCGATTCCCACTCAGGGGTGACATGTCCTGTATGGAGCAAAGAACTTTCGAAAAGACTCCAGACTTCCCTATGGAATCCACTTTGACATAGCCAGAACCCTCGATATTGGTCAGTGTAGGTGGCCTAGGGGTGAGAGGTCGAGTGAACTTCAAGCTAGAAATCCCTTGCTCTAATGAAAAGAACCCAGGCCCGGCACTTGACGCTCGTCGAAGCATTCTAGGAGATATGCTGTTCATAGGGGTAGGTAGCTCGCTCTCGACATGACGCATGCTTTCATAGATTATGCTTGGCTGAACCACCTTTATAGCCCTCGAAGGTCCTTTATCCAACAGAATAGAGCGAGCCTTAACACTCGGGCCGTCTGATATGCTTCTTTGCCTCCAGTTCATCCAGTGTGAGACGCTTGACCGTGCCATAATGGAGTTTGATGATGTCACTGTAGACGCAGAGGACATTGTATTCTGTCTAGTGAGGTCCATATTAGACACCTGTGAATGCCTCAGTCCAGTACCAAGTGAGAATCGAACTTCAGCTGGCTTGGGTTTAGCATCCACAAACTGCCGGTTACCTCGTGGTGGTGGATTCACTGGAGAGAGCACCCGTGGCTTTGGTGATGCCAGCCTAAGTCCAAGAAATGACCTTGCAGGAGGGGACTGGCGAGGAACAGGCATATTGGACCCCTTTGATTTCCTATCTGGTGACTGGACCATGGATTTGGGTTTAAAACCCTGTGGAGTCGGTGTGGTAGTTCTTGGTGGAATCCCTGAGTTGAGGCTTAAGAAGCTCTTTCTCCCTTTCAGTACACGGAGTGGTCGAGGTGTGCTCTCCAGATCCGGAGAAGAACTGCGGGAACGGGAGTTATTCTGCATATTGTCGAACAAGGTTGAAATCCTGTTAGAAACCTGGTTTTTATTCGGTACATTGCCTTGGGTTGGGATGGCTGGACCCTGCGTCTGCTCCCTGATGATTTTATCGATAGATCCACTTGAGCTTTCCTCAACTGGGGGGCTTTTTCTTCCTCCTAGACCCAGCTTAGGAGGAGGTGTGGTGGTTTTCTTTCGGATCTTTTTGGGCATAATCGACCGTAGTTATATCGTAGCCTTGCTATCCGCACATTAATATGGGAACACTTATGTGCATATATATTGATAATAGATGTTACCTGTATTCGTTTATGGAATATCGTAGAGTGTTTCTCTTGTCTGTGGATCCCTTCGGCTGCGTGCTATTTTTCTACCCTCAGTCAGCACAGAACATGAATAGCATCGTGGATGGTTTTTTCACTTACATAGAGTACTGACAGAGTCGTGTGTCTTTCTGATCAATGTCCCTGCTCCTACCTGAGGATGGTTCGAAGTTGGATTTTTGGTGAGCTTGACAAAGAAGGCACTTAAGTACTTCGTATTGTAGTTGCAGTACT
>Ga0307511_10006341_pt1 | contig 11927 bp, 13 predicted proteins | sample 13_EM_MG_FD_200266 | JGI IMG/M metagenome (GOLD analysis project Ga0307511, IMG submission 200266) | Populus trichocarpa ectomycorrhiza microbial communities from riparian zone in the Pacific Northwest, United States - 13_EM | ecosystem: Host-associated > Plants > Roots > Unclassified | place...
TCCACAGAGGGAGCTGATGAGGGTGAACGGACAGTGGGGTGGAGGGCTCTGAGGAGGCTGACAGAAGGGCGAAGGACACGGTCATGAGGGGTCAGTGGATGTGGGAACCGAGCCTAGCTACACCGGCTGGTATAAGACAAGCATATCCCCTCCTCTACCGAGCAGCACACCCCAAATGGGATAGGAACGAACTGAGGGGCCTGACGTACCTACATGCGGACAAGGGCCCACAACGAGCATGGCAACATCAGATAGGCAGAGCGGAAGACCCCTTTTGTGGATACGGGGAGATACAGAATGCGGCACACCTCCTAGAGTCCGGGTGCATGGCGGCGAAGAGGAGGAAGTGGGAGGACATTTGGACGGACCGAATTTTCTGCGCGGAGGTGGCGAGTTTCTTAGAGTCCGGCGGTGGGGAGGGAGGGAATGCCTAAGGGAAGGAGAAAGGGGGGAGGAACGGAGGGAGGGTCTTGGGGGGGAGGCAGAGATGGCGGGAGGGGTATTTAGTTATTTTTAAATTTTTTCCATACATAGGGCCTGGTACGGCCCGGAGGTTGGACAATCTAGCCGAGTTTCCACTCGGGAGTGCTTACCCTCGTCATGTACCATAGTATAAATACGAGTACTGAATTATTATATAAAAAAAATAAAAATAAAAATAGTTCACTCAATTTATCTACATATGTTGGCAGGCATCAGGAAGGAATTGAGGGTTTCTCCGGGACTTGTAGATGCAAGCATCAAGAGGGGTGTCTCCCTGGAGGCGCCGGCTGACATCAGGACGCCACTAGGAGAGACCAGGTGGGCGTCCGTCACCACTTTATTCTTTCCTCTAGGTGACCTTAACCTCTGTGGCCTTGGGAGTTGTATAACTCATCGCAAAGTTCTACTCCCTAACTAATGTCATACATACTTTATTACCGAGTTCATGGTTGCCCACTGCTGGTCTCGCCCCGGAATCTTGCGGCTGACTGACTGGCCAGCCTTGCACAAATCCAATCAAACATATCTAGTCTACGGGACAGTAGCTAAGGGATTGCAATCTGCGGTGATTTTTGAGCATACAGGGAAGTCTCGATATAAGAAACCCGCCGACATAAGAACCCTCTCATTTAGGAAACCACCGGATTTAAACTCCGCGCTACAAGAAGCTTCCAGACGGTCCCGCGGGCATTTCTTATATCGAGATCCCACTGTACCCCTATGAATATCTCTACAATCACGAGGTACATAGTAGGAACTGATGTAGTGAAGGGGATGACGTCGCATTGGACGGTTATTTAGTTAGAAAGTCTAAGTAATCCAGCAAATCATTCCGTTCAGTTCTACTACTTATTTGTGGGAGTCATTTGCATCATTCATTAACCCACCTACTGTGACCAACGATACACATATACATGCATGAGAAGCATACCACCTCAGGGCCCCAGCCGCATGTTAACTACGTATCGCCTATCTATAACGGTCATAAAGCTATTATAGCACTATTCACCTCAACGTGAAGTCAGGACTCCTACCAAGGGCCACCCAATAGACTTTCCGCATGAAACTCCAGATACTGGGTTGACGCCACAATATTTTCATTGTTTCTCAGCTGTCCTATATAACAATACTCGCATGTACAATATTGCTGTCCTAACCCTGAGAGGAGCGTATTAAAAGAGAAAGGGCAGTAGAACAAATGAGAGTATGAGAAAGCTGTCTACAGCTGATCGTGGCTGACCTATTCAATTCCAACAATGCCATAATAAGATCTGACCTTCCTCATTAGAGTTGCCCGAGTGTAAAACTGACTAACAAAAACAAACAAATACGACGTAAGCGGTATCGTAGCCAGAAACAGTCTCCTTGCTGATTCGGCTCGCTCTAAAGGTAGGATGCTCAGTTTGAATATTAAATGAGAAACAAGAGTAGAACATATGAGAGTATGAGAAAGCTGTCTAGAGCTGGTCGTAGCTGACGTATTCAATTCCCATCAATGCCACAATAAGATCTGACATTCGACATTAGATTGCGCAAGTGTAAAATGACTAATAAAAACAAATAAATGTGACTTAAACGGAATCGATACCAGCAGAGTGAAGAATATGTAGATCGTAACCAGAGAGAGTCTCCTGGCTTATTCGGCCCACCCCAAGGAGAGAGTGATCCATTTGAAATGCGCCCCTGGAAACTCAACCATTCATATTACTGCCTGTAACCCCTGGTTCATTCGGTGTAATAGGTCCTAGGCAGGGTGAATGTGGTGGAGTTAAACGTCTGGCCCCTACCTGCGCCATATACATCTGTTTCATCATTGATTCGATATTTGAGAGCTTGGACCCGGATTCCGCGGAAGCCTGAGCGAGGTTGCTCAATCGGGTATCGGTAACCTTGATATGATTTCCCAATTGTTGCGCTGTACCCTCTTGTTGTTCTTCCACTTCCTTGAGTCTTCCATCTGTGTAGTTTTTGACTGCCGCTATCTTTTCCTCAAACTTCCTGTCCTGTTCCATCAACCTTGCCTGCATCTGGTTCTCTAAATCCTTCCTGAGGTCCTCCAACTGACCGTCATGTGCCAATGCACTGTTCTGCATTTCTTTTCTCAAATTCTCGTCCAGCTCCCTGACGCTCCCCACGTCGGCTTTCCGGACTGACAACCTTTGGACCTCCTTCCTCATGACCTTGCCACACGCCCTCCTCTTAACCTTGTTCTTTCGCGCGCCGAAAACCTCACGTACCTGCTTGCAGATATACCACAGGAAATACGATGTAAGATCCATGGGAAATGCGACCGGGGTGCATTCTTGGTCATGGGGTGACTCAAGAATTGCTCGGAGGATTTGTCTTGCCAGGATGGCAGTCTCAGCTGTTGTTCTTATGAATGTGTTGGTATTTGCGGGCGGGGTGTTCCACGCTGTTTGCAAGAAGGTGACTCCTCGAGTGAGGAGTTCATCAAGCTCGGGGCCTGCATGTACACTTGAGGTGTCAAGCTCATTTCGGAACCCGCGAACCAGGCTCATTAGTCGTGTAAATAGGGATTTCACTATAGTTTGCCAGTATAAGTCCCACATTCTTGCGTTGTGGCCTGCCGGGTCCATCTGATCGCCTTCAGCCATGTCTAGGAGTATTTGCTCGAGCAGTAACCAGTGAGAGTCCGCAAAGCCTAGAACGTTGCTTAATGCGATCTTTGAAGGACCATTGTCACGCAGCAGGCCTTCGACGAGCTGTTCGCTGTATAGTAGTAGAACCAGCGAGTGGTGATGAGTGGGGAACCCGGACCATGGCTTTGGGGCCGGTGGATCCATCCTTGATAGCAAGTTCATGTGCTGGTGAGTGCGATTCGGCTTGGTGGTTGGGTGTATAATACGAGACGGCTTAGTGCGTCCTGTGTTGATGATCAGGTTTAGGGTGGAGGTTGGGCGTACTTCGTAGGTGGTCAGGTCAAGAACGGAGATTGACAGAGTGGGATCAGGTAGCCTGTTGTAGGTCCTCGTCGTTTGTTGTTTGTGGTTGAGTTTGGTTATTTGTTTGTTGTTTTTGTTGAGAACCATGTGGTCATGGCAACGGAGAAGTGGTGCCAGAGAGATATGAGGATTGGCCTATTCACGCGAAGGCACACGAAGGCACACGGAGGCATAGGAAGGTACCTGCAGGCACATAGAGGTACACACGAAGGCACACGGAGACACGGAGGCCATTGTGGTCTCGGAAGGTGCTTACTACAATATTTTACTTTTTATTTTCTATTGATAAACCCATTACTAATGTACGTATGCAGTGGCATTCAATAAAGCCATTTGACAACCAGACCATAAGCCCCATACGGCCACTTTGCCTGGGGAATGCACATGCCCAGAATGCTGCGCCAACGGCGCCACTTGCCACGCCATGGTGGCGTTTATACCATACCCACTGAACTGTTTGTTTCCACCGGCTACCCATGTACAACTACCCCACCCTCCGCCCTAGAAATGCCTACAACGTCAGTGCCGCTTGACGCCCCCCACCCGTACGATCGTAACCAGGAGCATGCATTGCTCCAGCAATACCGGCAGCAGCTCCGCTACATCGCCACTACAAACACCCGAGGGTGTCGCGACGAAGATTCATTTGGTAGTGACCAGTACAGTCTGGATGAGGACAGTAGTGAACAGGGTGATGACCTCCATCAAGGCGACAATGGTGTCATGAGGCAGCTTCTAGAAAGCCCAGACATATCCATAGTGGAGGACCAACCTGAGGACCATGAGCATGCACAGTCCATGCAAGCAATCGCCAGTCCTGCGTGTCCCCCAGTCACGGAAGCCGATGACTCCAACACCTGTGTCAGCATCCCTGGCAGCACCTCTCACGCCGCAGGTATCCCGCTCGCTATCACTGTCCCTCTTCCACCAGCCAGGAACTCTTTACCGAATCGGCCGCAAACAATCACTTTCAACAGGATCCCACCGCATAGCATATTTAGCACTCTGACCGAAGGGCCTGGGGCAGGAGTCAACACAAGGACGCCGCTAAACAACATCAAAGACCACATTCGCAAAATCTTTCAATGCCTCTCCATACCTATGCCAAGTTACTCCAATACCATCTTTATTACATCCCCAATTTGTGTTGTCACAAAGTGCCCCGGTAGTTCAGCACTTATTTCGGACGAGTTAAGCTGGAGGAGATTCACGGAGGCTCTCGGCGGGGCAGTTGAAGGCCGGGGCAGCCTATTGTCAGGGATGGAAGATAGTGAAGGCGAGGAGGTTTATTGTGCGTGCGGATGTGGCCACATATGGAAGCCTGATGCAGAGGGGGTCTATAGCTCGGTGGAGCTAACTATGTGGATGGGGTGACCGGGTATAGAGAGACGTATTGCTGCAGTTTGTTTGAAACTTTTACATGTTTTGAGATAACCATGCGGGGGGCGTGACATCGCTGTCACAGGCAGGCATCAGTTCACTTCATGTTTCACACCAGGGATGAATATAAAATTTCACACTCATGATTTGAGTACCCTCCTACTAGTAGATTCCAGAGGAAGACCTCCAGGAACACGATCAAAGTGGTACATGACCGAAACATTGTGAACTGCCTAGTCCCACTGCCAGCATTGCCAACCAAACCATGTACCCCTAGATATCACTGCAAGCGCCAACACCGCCATGCGCCAGTCCAGGTCTTCTTCTCCTTGGTACCACGTCCTCTATTCGCATGCCCTATCACTCGACATTCCATCACATGGGCTATGTCGTGTGTTGTCACGTGGCTGCAATTTGCTGACAGGTCCCTGGCCGCTTGCTTGCCCGTCCACAACAGGTGTTGTTTGGCTTTGGATGCAACGGGTAGCCTTGTGGCGACCGATTTTGAATTGTTTGGCCAGGGTATTCTTTTTCCAGTCCATATTTCATGCGGGTATTGTATTTTGGTTTTCCCCAACAACTCAGGCCTCGGACTTATTCTATCGAGGCTATGATGCGAGAGCGGACCCCCGAGCAGTGTCTTGTCGGCTTAGCCAACCTAGAATTAGCAGAGTCGACTTCAAGTAGCCACCGCTCCTGCATTTCCCGATGCCAACGCCCACACTGCCCTGCACCAACACTGGTACGCCCACACTGCCCTGCACCAACACTGGTGTTGAGAAACCATCTATGCCTACTCCCCGCTCTGCTCACCATATTGTCGTAATTCAGAGGCTTGCAGGGTGGCACCCATCCTGTGCCTAAGCATGAATTAAAACTGGGTCCCCGAGCCCGCGCACATATCACCATCATCTGGACCGCTTACCCTGTTGGAACAACGTCCTCCATACCAATTTTGTTGAGCCCGCAAGTACCACCTCGAAAGACAAGGCAAAATAGAGCTCATCTAAGAAGTAGCCTAATAGAGACTAGTAGGCACAGAATTGCGTATGGGTCCGAAACCTACAGGTCATCAGACAACACAGTTCCTGTGCCAAAGACTGAATCCCGCAAAGAATAAACGAGTATTCAAAGCGGTGCCAGCGATTTTTAGTGACGGTTTTACTATATATGTCCGAGGGATCTGCTTCTTTGGTCCGGCTCAAGAAAGCTTCCTGGTCCATGCGGAAGCCAATTCCGCTTCTAGATACAGACAAGTGCCAGCAACATAAAGGAGGCCGTGCCGATTATGTCCACTGTGACCTAGCGGTGAGCTCAAATCCAACAGGCCAAAATGATCGCGACGAAGGCTAGACCATGGGAACGATTACTGAAGGTATGCTCTCTCAGTGATCCTCTGGCGCTACACCCCCGAAGCGTTTGAACCAGGAGCACTACGGTCAGCGGTTCCATGAGCGGAACATCAAGTCCGACAGCAGGACCAGCACCCCTTGATCACCAATCACTAGCAAGCTTCCAGCTAGCGACACAGTAGCTCTTTGAAACAACACAAGAACCTCCCGTAGCTAGGCCAGCCACAAGAGCCCCGTCCCCAGACGGCCCTCCGCTACGCAAAATAGCAAAAAATAGGACAACCCCAAGATAGTGCCGAGGCTAGGAGGCCATCACAACTATGCATATTGGATCCTATCGATCGAACAAAGCCTCTGCATTTGGGACCATGAGAAGGTTACTATTTGGGAAATTGTCACCGGGGCAATGAAAGATCCGGACCCAACTCCAAAGTAAAGTCCAGTGATGACATACCCAAGGAGTGGAGAAAAGGCAACAATTTTGTGATCATGACAATGAAGCACAACTGAGCCGGGGGTGGGGAAAGTTACTGGGTTAGCAAGGACAGCACATGAAGCACATCACGGGCTCAAGACTATGTAAGAAGGGAAGACCACAAGCACATTAGGGAATCTGGCATCGAACATTATCAAGCTCAGATATGACGACCAAACCCGGACTATAGAGGAATTCATTAAGGAATTCGACAAGAGCTGGAGATTCATGAAGTCCACACTGGCTGGTGGATTTTCAACTGAAATTAAAGAATTCGTACGTGCGCTGAGTAGGTTTCACCAAGCCAAAGCGGAATTTCTCATTACAACTTTACCTCCGCACTCGAGCTCACTTGTGGAAGATATCTGAATGAAGGTGGGACTCACACATAGAGAAGCTCAAAACGTGTGCCCAACAAGTAGAAAAGGACGCAAGGTACGGGCTGAAGAAGACAAAAGAGAATTTAGTTGTATTAAAAGTGGAGGCGAAACAGAAAGAGCCCAATAGTAAGTGATGTGATTATTATATCAGCCAAGGATGCAAAGATTTGAATAATACTGAAGCTGAATTCTCCACCAGCAGCCGTTACCGACTCCAGCGACTCAAAGGGAGAGGACAATACGATGAAGTAATCAAAGTGGTTAACACCCGAACAAATAGTGCTGGTCATTATAAGTACAACACTGCAGCCACTCATCATACTAGCAATGAACGAGAAAGGCTTGTATATACACCTGAAGGCGTTCGGATGGAAATTGCAAGATATAACAAGCAAGTATGAATAGGTATGACGATGGAGATACTGGTTTCAAAATACAACAGCAGAACCATCCGATATGAGCAATACCTATACTGCCCGCTATACTCCAACATCATCTGTGGACTGAGAATACCCAACCAGTAAACTATTAAAGGCGATGAAAGGAAGGTTGAAGCCAAGGTAGGCAAAAATGTACTCTACAATATCAAACGAGATATACAAAGCATGTGGATCAAACCAGAACAGGTAGTCATTAAAAAGAACACAGCAAAGGACATGTATGAAAGGTATGAACATATTTCCTGTGATATCCTAGCAACTCTACCTAACTTCCCAAAGGATCAGAAAGAGAAGATCCACTGTACAACCTTCGAGCCAGAGAAGGCCACCAAGCCAGCTTCTCCTATCCTACAAACAGAACTCCTGTCCGAACCACGAGATCCTAGAAAATATCCAGGTCAACCTGATAGGACCAATAGCTCTATTAGCACCAGGTAAACAATACAAGTACCTACATGTAGCAATGTATACTTGCAGGAGGTATATCGCTACCAAGCTTTCGAAGGACAAGAGTGAAACAGGAAATTCTCTGATCGAAATCATCAATCAAATAGAAGCAGCTAACAACCTACAACTTAGCCGGGTCCAGGCTGATTGGGGAGGAGAATTCCGGCACAACACAGTGCAGGAAGACCTCAAAAAGAGAGGTATAGCCTATAAAGAGAGTTTCGCAAAGCATAGGTAAACCAACGCAGCTATTGAGCTAGCCAATAAAACCATTCCGACCATGATCCGAACGGCCCTAATAGGATCAGGCGTGCCAAAAAGGCTGTGGGGCAAGGCTTCAATATGGGCCACATGTACGAAAAAGCGAATCCTACAATGCTCCTTGCCAAATAGCCAGTACACCTGCGAACAAACCTCAGGCTATTTAGACAACGAGTAACTTGTTATGACTATGAGGTTAAGGAAAAGCTCTCTGCAAGGAGCTATGAAGCAAGAATTGTAGGATACACCGATTAACTTGGCAACTCTTGAATCCTCCCGGGCTTCCGGGGGGTTCATCAGGGTCCCTCTATTGGGATTGCATATGAGTAATGAGTATTTTAAAAAAAATTAAAAAAAAAAACAGTCATGGGATATACTGGGTAGGGACCGATACAGGATCTAGCAAACTCGCCAAAAACCCAGCAGCAATAATGTCTGAAGTCAGGGAGCAATCCAGCTCAGATGAAGCATCGCCAGGTCAACCTGAAAGTGATGAGGAGCTCCTGTCCCAGAAGACCCCCCAGTGACCCCGGCGCCTAGAAAGAGACACAAGAAGGGCTGGACAGAGGTAGTCGGAACTCGAGCACCTTCCGAAAGGCAATGAACAAGGCGCAAAATCTTTGCAGTAGGAGCGTACCTAGATCACCCAAATCGACCAACAAGCCAGATCTTCACTTCAATCGGCAGAATGGGCAAAAGCACCACGGACGTGTTTCAACAACCAGAGTACCAATGAGCAAGCGGACTACACCACGAGATAGCTCTTGCCTCCTATAGCAAGAAAATCTACTCAGATCTCGCGGGAACAACTATCGCCAGCCTTTCCCCCTTGTTTGAAGCTTTTCTTCATCGCTTCAAGATGAAACTTGGGAATTCTGAGGGAGAGCTGAAGCTGACAACAGAGTGGGATCGCGACATCTCAGGCCAATCAGAAAAAAGGTAAATCCCATATTTTCACGGGAGCGTATTAATAGGCCTAAACGCGTTACATCGCCGCCCGACAACGACCCCCACGCGCATATCCTTCGCAAGCATAACGAACGCCTCGAGTGCCTAGTGAACTCATCAACCAGAACAGCCAGCAACAAACGTGATGACGCCCCCAACAAGAATACAGTCGAACATATGACTTTGCATCCCATGTAAGCGCATATCCTGCGATAACGCATAGAATACTCCTGACCAGTTTTTTTGTTAGCAGAAATGATAACCAGAGGGGGGGGGAACTGCATAACTGGGGATTGCATGCATACTCGCTGGCAGCTTCCCAAAATTCAAATTAATATGTACATGCACTCCGAGAAGAGGGTAAGGGTTCAGGCTAAAAGCCGGATATTCCCGGGCGGCAACCAAGACAGGTATATGGTAAATATTCGGATTCAGCTTTCCCGCTCCAAATCCTACTTCACATCTTTAACCATGCGATCACGGAATTATTGCTACTCTGAAATCATACTGCCGACAGCTGTATTGTCAGGGGCTTCTGACCTGACTTGAAGCACATCCAACACCAGAATCTCGAATTACCCTCACCACCACTGAGCGACAAAAAACCCTTCAATATAATCCGGATGTTCTCACCGCAGTTCCGACTGTTGCAATAATGGTCAAAGGTGTCTGCAGGGACTACTTGTCATGCTGGAACAAGGCAAACCTGCGTTCAGAAGCCCCAGTGGAACTCCCCCGCCCTGCTAACGACAATCCTCCCTATGAACTTGGTAAAGTCTATGATTCTATCCGAGTTCAATATCAGCTGTTTTTCTCATTTCCGGCTGTACTGTATAAACCTGTCTTACTGCATAATATCCGTCAGGACACCTTTGATGCATTTAAGCAGGTTTCTGCGGTAAGACCGGAAGTACTGGCCCTAACAACAAAACTTTAACAGGATATGCACTTAGAGGGGATGCATTTAGAGAGTTTAGACTGTACTCAGATTTCGGGGGAACCCATATCGCGACTCTGACCCTTTCCCACGCCCACATCCTTCGCAAACATATCACACAAGCGCGGGGAACAGCTTAGTCCCCGAACCCCCACACCAATACCCCGGGCAAAGCAGGAGGCATCCTAGGGGAACACCGGAGGACAACTGAAGAAAGCCTCCACTCATAGCGATATATATTCACACACAGTCCGTTTCGTAACGTCAACAATCACTAGCGCGAAAGCGATTCTTGAAAATCTGCCATTTTCTCGACAACTAGGGCACCTACAGTAACACAGACAAGGCCACGAGAAAGCTCGCACCAAGGTCAACCAATGCCCCCCGTCATATCCCGAGGCAGCTACCACCGCGACCCTTTCCCCCTAGTGTTTGATCCGGGGTGTATTGATAAGAGCTTTGCTAGGAGATTTTCTAGGGTGGCGAATATGGTGGGAGGGGGATGTGGAAATAACACAACCCACCCGGGAGGCCCTATCTACACCGAAAAGCTTTCACCGCGCATCTTAGCATCCAATACTGACCCCAAATATGAGTTTTTGAGGGTTGATTGGCATCGGTCGAGGTGGCATATGACAAAGGGGAAAGGGCTGAGAGTGTTGGTGTGGGGTCGGTTAGCGGTTTGTAGAATCCCGCTAGGGGTGGTCGGGTTTCACACCCAATCGATTTCCTGGGCCTACTCCAGCGCCGACTTTGAGGGTGGATTATACTCGCAGCATAAATCTTACCATGCACCTCCCCACTGGACCTCCGCCAGATCTCGCACCCCCCGGAATAGTCTCCCGAAGCACCAGCATCTGGAAGGGTCCCCTCTTGAGAGCTTATTCTATCCCTGCCTCCCGGCAACTACCAGAGCTAACCAGAGCCCCATTGGTCGCAATCCAATACCACTGGCGAGCACACATTACATCTCTGAAGCAGCCATGTGGCTCCTCCAATCCAGTTCCCCTCATTCCGACTAGGAAGACATTCACTGAGACACAACCCTCCCAGGGCACGATCGCTATTACGCCAATCTCCTTTGGGTCCACTTGGAAGACTGGTATCAACCCTACCCCATACCCCGCTGGAAGACGGCAGCGGTGGTAATCCCGCGAGCTATTCCAAGGATTTGCCAGAAAATGATATTGTTGCATTGCGGGATCCAATGGGGGTTAGGAAATTGATGTGAGAGAATGTGAATGTGGGAGGTGTGTATTTAGGTAAGCCACTTTAATGATATTTGATTGGTACGAGTCCATCATTTGGACTATGCTGTCAATGTTTCACCTGAGCGCTCACATTCCTGGGCATCGTGAGTTCTACAGGCAGCGGGGGCATGTCTGTTTATTAATATAGATCCTTCCCACCTCAGTCTCACCGCTACCGACACGATCTCGGATTCCTCCTCTACATGCCACCCCCCCCCCAAACGACTGAATACAACCCAACCCCGGACATCTAAAATGTGAAGTTCACAGTGCCCCCCACCAACTCTGTCAACCGCATGCTGTCCCTCAACCACGACACCTCCGCCATCGACTCCCATGTAAACATAGTTGTTGGGAAATCAGTGTTTAGGGCTTATTAGGGAGGTTCAAACTTGGTGCGGGGTGGGCGGGGTTCACAAGGATAAGAAGGAAGTGGGGCAGAGCTGTGGGGGTGATGTTGGCACCGGGTTATATAGTGTGCAACTAGAGAGGTAAAGGGAAGTGGAGGCACTTGAGTGGTTACAGGTTGCAGAGCGTCCGCAACGGGATTTGGTTGGGAGGTCGGGCTGGTCTTGTGAGCGTAAGGAAGAGTTTGTGTTGGAGTTCGAAGG
>Ga0307511_10006342_pt1 | contig 11927 bp, 11 predicted proteins | sample 13_EM_MG_FD_200266 | JGI IMG/M metagenome (GOLD analysis project Ga0307511, IMG submission 200266) | Populus trichocarpa ectomycorrhiza microbial communities from riparian zone in the Pacific Northwest, United States - 13_EM | ecosystem: Host-associated > Plants > Roots > Unclassified | place...
CCAAGCGGTGTTCTAAGTCTCATATAGCTTTACTCTAATCGAGTCCGCTTCTACACCCGAGTTATAACTTCGTTTATACTTCCGCCCACTTATCTACTATACTTTCGGAGTATTTACGTTGCTTACAGCTCGCCTGTAACACAAACTGGAAAAAACAGTATCATCAGCACATGAAAGATCTGTACACTTAAGCCAAATCCAGGCAGACTGGGGAGGAGAGTTCCGCAATAATAAGTTAATTACAGAACTCAACTAACGAGGAATAACTCTCAAAGAGACTATATCAAGGCATTCAGAAACTAATGCCATCATCTAAAGAGCAAACCGCACCATCCTAGAAACGAGCAGAACAGGACTTATAGCAGCAGAACTACCAAAAGGGCTTTGGGATAAAGCGTCGGACTCCACAGCCTACACTAAGAACCGATTGCCTCATAAAGCACTAGGAGGAAAGATACCTATTGAAATAATCCTGGTGAAAGACCCTGTCAATGAAAGAAAAAACCTGCACCCCTTCGGACAAAAGGTAACCTGCTATGACTACGAAGTCAAGGACAAGCTATCGGCTAGAAGCTATGAAGGGAGAATCATTGCGTATACTACTACCTTCGGGATATACTAGGTAAGAACGGCAGATGGAACAACAAAACTCGCTAAAAACCCAATACGAGTTATACCAAATAATGAATCAGAAGAAAGCTCCAGTGAAGAAGAAATCCTGCCTCCAGAAGTATCGGATTGGGACCAACCAGACCCTCCGCCTGATAATTTAGGACCAGCAGCCGCGCCAAAAAAGAAGCAACAGACAGCAGAAGAATGGACAAATCTAGTTGGTAGTCGCAAATCCACCAGAGATAGAAAGCCAAAGATATTCGCAGTCGGAACAGATCCAGACCACCCTACCGATCAACAAGCCAGGACGTCTCCACAAGCAAAAGAATGGGCAAAGGCAAGAATCAAGGAACGCGAACAGCTCCTCAAATATCAAGTCTTCACTAAGATCCGCAAGTCTGATATCCCAGAGGGAACTCGGATTGTCGATACTAAGTGGGTCTACCTGATCAAATGAAAGGCAAATGGCACTATTGAGAAGTTCAAGGCTAGAAAGGTGGGAAGAGGATTCAAATAGGAAGAAGGTATCAATTATGATGAAACCTATGCTCAAATGATGCGAACGGAAACCTTCAAAATACTCCTGGTTATAGCACTTTATCGAAATTGGGCAATCCAACAATTTGATGTAGTTGCGGCCTACGTCCAAGCCCTTCTCAAACATGACATTTACATTACAGATGTAAACGAAGATGGAGAAACTGAATACTGGAAACTTCACAAAGCACTATACGGGCTGAAGCAAGCCAGCCACGAATGGTTCGAAATGCTATGTGATATAATGAAAGCATGTGGAATGCAACAGTGCGTCGGTGATGAAGGAACCTATGTTAGTACCAGAGAACAAGTAATAGTTGGAATACATGTCGATGACCTCGAGGATCATCAGGAAAGAATTTTGGGCGCCCTGACGCCTTGGAGTGGCGCCCTGACACCCGCACTTTGGCAGTTGCCTCTGGAGCCCCTTGTGCCTTAAGGGCGTCAGGGCGCCACTCCTGAAGATCGCTTGCATCTGGGCGCCAAAATAGCAGCTATTCTGGCAGGAATTAACGCATTTTTAGGGCATTTTCGGCCGCATTTATGGCGCCTGTGGCGCCCTGACGCCAGTGTTCCGGACCGTGGCCTTCAAGATTGTCAGCATGCCTCTAGATGGCGCCGGTGGCGCCTGAGGCACTAGAGGCATCCTAGATTCTTTGCAGATGATTGCGCAAATGGCAGAAAAGCATCTCTGCCATCCGAAAGTCAGCACTACCAAAAACCAGAGCAAAGCGAAGAAGTCCAGAATTACCAAGCGATAGTGGGAGGACTACTCTTCATAGGAAGAATGACTCGGCCAGCAATATCGATTCATGTCAATCTGCTAGGACGAAGAACGAAGGATCACGATCGGAACAACTATCAGACAGCACTCAAAGTATTGAGGTATTTGTACTTAACGAAGCTCGATGGGCTGCACTTAAAGAAAGCCGACGACCTAGAAATAAGGATGTATGCGGACGCGTCCTATGGCGGGGAGGAATCCAGGTCACAAAGCGGTGTAATGATGACCCTCGGGAACCAACTAGTCAGATGGTACAGTCGAAGACAAGAGATAGTATCGCTCTCGATAATGGAAGCAGAGTATATAGCGGATTGCGAAGGAGTGAAGGACGCAGCTTGGATGCAACAATTCCTAGCAGAACTAGGAATCACAACCAGGGCCACATTGTATACGGACAGCGGAGGAGCATACAACTTGAGCAAGGTATCGAAATTTGCTCGAAGGAGTCGCTATATCGAACACCGATACCATTACCTACGCCAGCAAATCCGATCTGGGAAATTGAGCATAACAACTATAGCGGTGAAAAACAACCCAGCCGACATCCTGACGAAATTGTTACCTATGAGTGTGATGAATGGATGGAAGGAATCATGGATAAGTACATCGCCAACATGTTCCAAGACGAAACCCCCATCTTAGAAATGACGGAACATCAGCTGCAACAGAACGGACTATCAACCTGAACACTCGAGTAGGAGAGGGTGTGGAAATATACTCTCACGTGCATGGAACTAGGGATAGATCACGGGACTTGCGAGTTGACGAATGGAGGCAATTGGGATATGAGACAGGATGTCCGAATGGAGGCAATTGGGAATTCAGTGTTTGGGAATAAAAGAGGCGGAATTTCCTATTAAGCAAAAATAAAGGCGGCAGTAGAACCATAGCGTTGACACTATAGCGATCTCTATATAGCCTTCTTAAATATATCTCTACTCTTCTCTCTCTACCAAAATTCCTCCAGTTAATAAGCTCGTAATCTTTACAATAACTTCCCAAGTTACGGTATAACCGAGGACAATTGTCCACTCAATCTCACAAGAGATTCATTCGACTACTTCACCTTAAAACAAGTACGACATACATGTCTGCGACTGCGGTGAATTGCTGCTATAGGGGGCACTATATGGTATGGTATAGATCAAATTAATCATGAGTTAAAGTCTCATCCAGCTCCGATATGACTAGTTACTGTATCGAAACTTGCGTGTATTTTTGTCGGAATATTCACATCGCAGAGGCTGTCCCGCATGCGAAGGGTCAATGGCTGAAGAATTTGTGCATGGATAGTCACATAACTATTACAAGTGATGCATGTCAGAGTAGTCTCGTTCCGGTAGATTTGAATGTGTTACTAAACCAGACTACAGTAGTGTTACGTGTTACTGCATCACCGGGTAGTGCACCATCACGGGGATCTACATCATCAGCCCCCACTCGATCCCTGCCAGGTCATTCTTGGCGGGGTGTCGGAGTGCAAACTGCACGTAATCATAGCCAGTACAATATATATGCATCTTGAGGATGTAGAGATTCATTGACATGTGGAGGGAATGCGTTAGCAGTGTTTCCCTGGGAATTAGAGATGGATTATTTGGTGAAATCTGCCAGGAAGTAGCAAAAAGATAGGCAAGCTACCCAGCCTCAGTACTGGTCGAGTGTTGGGAATATACATAAGTAGAGTTTTGAATAGCATATTTGAGGGTCTATAGATGAGTTATTCATTATGTAAAAGTGTTCAAACATATAGGCTAATGATGGCACCCAATGGAGAATTGGTGTACTTTTATAAAATCTGTTCAGAGGGTAAGCGATATCAATATGAGCTAGTAGGAGCCCAAGTAGTCTGCCTTGGGCTCGCCGATGCAAGGCCGCATTCACCTCAATATACTTGTGTTTCCCTGAGCCTCCCTATGCGTGTCTGAGCAAACCTTGAAGTGTCTTAACAAGCCTGTACAAATTTGGTGCAGCTCGAGCTTGCTGGAGCTTGCCTGACTTATTGTAGGCTAGTCTGGGCTTGCCTTAGTAAATAGAGCCTCTAGTACACCACCGGAAGCTTACCTGATGTATCAGAAGATTGCTTGAAACTGCTATAGCTAATGCTGGGTTTACCTGGACCAGCATACCTCGCTTGCATCGGTTTGAGCTCTCATAATCTACCTCAGGCGTTTCTAGCATACCTGAGCTTGGCCTGGCTCGCCCTATGATTCAGTTTTACTCAATAAGCCATAAGTAAAGTCAAGTAGGCCCAGATGTATGCATCTGTAATGACTATGTAGGTCAAACCAGCCTTCACTGAGCTTCGCTCATGTGGCTGGCCGAGCTCGGTTCAATCTGCGTTTTGTGTGTGTAGTCTCTTGAATGTATTAAGGTACAACACTGAGCCTGGCACAGGCAGCCCTAGATTACCATATGAGACCCCAAATTGATGTAGTTGATGCCAGGCTGGTTTAGATATATCTTGGTAGGGCAATGATAGCTTGAATGACTTCAGGCAACTGATGGGAGCCCATGTTGGCTCCAAGGAGCCCAAATATATTTGGGTGGGCCTAGACTAGCCCACAATAAGTCAGGCAATCTCCAGCAAGCTCGAGCTGCACCAAATTTGTACAGGCTCGTTAAGACACTTCAAGGTTTGCTCAGACACGCCTAGGGAGGCTCAGGGAAACTTAAGTATATTGAGGTGAATGCAGCCTTGCATCGGCGAGCCCAAGGTAGACTGCTTGGGCTCCTACTAGCTCATATTGGTATCGCTTCCCCTCTGCCCAGATTTTATAAAAGTACACCACTTCTCCATTGGGTCCCATCATTAGCCTACATGTCTGAACACTTTTACACAATGAATAACTCATCTATAGACCCTCAAATATGCTATTCAAACCTCTACTTATGTATATTCCCAACACTTGACCAGTACTGAGGCTAGGTAGCTTGCCTATCTTTTTGCTACTTCCTGGCAGATTTCACCAAATAATCCATCTCTAATTCCCAGGGAAACACTGCTAACGCATTCCCTCCACATGTCAATGAATCTCTACATCCTTAAGATGCATATATATTTTACTGGCTATGATTACGTGCAGTTTGCACTCTGACACCGTGCCAAGAATGACCTGGTAGGGATCGAGTGGGGGCTGATGTAGATCCCCGTGATGGTGCACTACCCGGTGATGTATGGTACTGCCCTATTCGTGCGTGGGCTTGTCCACGCATGCTTGGCCAGAATCGATTGCAAAGTGGGGCCCCGCACTATATTCCTGCACCAAGCCCCATGACATAGAACTTTTATTTATTTTTATAAAATTAGAGCCGGTATACTTCATGTGATGTGTGGGTTACGGAGGGCCCCATCTCGCTTGAGGGTGGCTATCTCAAGCACAATGTCTACTTGCGCATAGCTAAGTCCGGCTTTTGAGTTCAGTCCAGTGTCATGCCAGTCAGCTATTCCATAGTTACTCCGTAAGTACTACATTCAAGTTACATAGGATTATATTACAGATCAGATATTACATACCAGTAGTATCTCACACATCAAGTGGGCACTGGGGCGTGCACTCATGCAATGCTGTACCGTATACACGAGTCTGAATATGACTCAAATTGCAAGTTCAGGCTGAGCATGCAGCAAATGCAAACAGAGTCCATCATGATTTATTTTGGATGCGAGGGATCAACAGCCTCATGAGCCATGGTTCGCCTTCTAACACATCCTCCTGTACTCCTGTACTCCTTAAGCAAATTTATTTCTGTATTGCATTCAATCTCCAGCTCCCCCATTTTCTGAAAGGTGATTTCAACAGATTCCCACTTAGGTAATGTGACAGACTATATACTGCGTGAGATTAACTTGAAAGGACCTTGATCAGGGTGAAGAATATGAGGAGGTAGACTACTGTAACAGTGGTGTTGAGGTGGTAACGTTGAGGCACCATGCTCGACTTTAAGCCGGTGGCAGCCAAAGTTTTGACCGAAAACTTGGCTTATACATGTATAATTGTGGCTGTGTCCTTTTTGCGTAGCATTTGAACCCGCCAGAAGCGCTCTCGAGAAATAGTACCTCAAGCTCGGTATTAATGTTATACATGGCTCACTGACTAAGAACCTGAACGACATCCCACATAGTATATGGGTTCTCCTCCTTGCCAAAGACCAGATTCATGCTGGTCGGTAATGTCGGCAGAGCAGATCAATTCATCTGGCAATATAATTTCTCTGGCATTGACTGATCTTTGCTGATGTTGCGGCATTTGATCTGCACCCCTAAATATGATGATAATACCTTTTAGCAACATTCAATATACCATGCTTCTTGAACCTGCACATATGAGAGGTGCACATGCGCAATTTGCTTTGTTCACTTTTCCTCCTGCTGCCTTAGAAATGTTATTCTGAGATCACCCCCTGCTCCCTCTTTCTCTATGGTGATCAACATTGGTACATAATGCAACTTGTGAAACGGGATACTGTAATTGGATGGTACGTTCAAAATATGTTCATACCTAGCATTGTATTTAACCAATGCCCGAAATATATGCTATACACATAGTACCAGTAGCATATGCAAACCAGCTCACCAAAGGGAAGAATGCATTCCAAAAGGAGAAATACAGATCCACAAGACCAGGAGAGGGGACATAATCAAATAAGGTTATATTCACGCAATGGAACTGAGCTGTACTAGCTGATCCAGCCAGCAGGCCAGTTGGGGGCCTAAGACTGGTAGAACCGATCTTCTTATTAGATCAATTGCTGTACGTACAAAGGAAAAAAAAAGGCAATTATAAAGTAGCAGCGGTAAACACTTACATATTGGGCTCTACATCCGCTAACCTGCTTTGCATGCATCAAGGTGAGAGGGAAGGGAAATTGTAATCTCAGCCTGATATATTTTATAACAGGCATCAATCCTAGAGTCAGTTTTGCTGCCGCAAAAATCCAGTTTGAAACATGCATGGTGAACATATCCAACATCCTCCATTTTATTAGTCAATTGCAACATCCCACTCTCTGAAGACCCCAGGCATTGCAGAGTATTACAGTAGTTGCCTGGCCATGAGGAAGATAAGATTTCAACGTATTTTAAGATCATCAGATGTGCCAATCACAAAATTGTGGGGCCAGTTAGAACTAAAGTGTGTGTATTTCTATGATGTGTGGGGGTCGTTTGCTACCAATACAAGAGTTTACCTTCAGCACGCCCTAGGGTATGAGCGCTTCTGCGGACATATTTTATCCCCAGATAGCACATTCTCAGAGAACATTTGGACTTAAAGACATCCAGCCAACTATCTCTGTCCCTCGTCTGATTCTCCCCAATCTCCCCCTATTTAAAATTGCCCATTCAAACGTGTTGTAGGAATGTCGCGACCCCCAGCGGGACAATCCTGGAGCCCAGCCTATGTGGAACAATGCAAACTTCGTGCAAAAATCGCAGAATATACCATCAAGCACCAAATTGAAGAGGACTGCAGAAAGTTGGAGGATCGTGTGGGATCCCACTTTGCTTCCCTAGATCCCAATGGCCCCGCCCCGGGCATGCCACATAGGCCTGAGGTGCCCCCCGGTGAGCCAAATAAACTATTCCGTCAACCTCCGGTGCCCCCAGAAGGCTTCGAAATCAAAGTTGGGATCATTGGTGCAGGTATGGCTGGGCTGTACACGGCGATGATTCTCGACAGCATGAAGTACATGAAATATGAGATTCCGGAAGCTTCGAGTCGGGCTGGTGGCAGGGTTTATACTCACTATTTCGATCCTGTCAATCTGGATGGCAACTATTATGATGTCGGCGCAATGCGATTTCCAAACATCCCCATCATGCATCGCACATTCAATCTATTCGACCGGCTGAACATAAAGGAAGATCTGACTCCAGATCCAGCCCAGGAGACGTTAATTCGATATTTCCTAAACGGGCCTGCGACCCCGCTCCTCTATAACAATATCCGATTTATACCACCGCCCTCGCAGCCTGGAGGTACACAAGCAGATACATTCCACGTGAGTGTGGCCAATGGGGGCACAGTCCCGAATTCGTGAGTGCCTATATATAGCCCACGGCTATTTGGACTATTAGTAGTTTCCAGCAACTAAGATAATTGAGCACAGATTTGTGGAGAAAGGTCCTGCAGCGATTACGAAGCCTATCTATGAATATTGGAGGGCCCTTCTCAGCAACCCCGACACGTTCGATGAGGGGTGGAGAGAACTGATGGGTTTGGACGCTCAGTCGGTTTCCGTGCGCTCAAGGCTCTTCAACCACCTCCGGAAGCAGCCTGAGAATGCTGTTTATACAGAGTGAGCCATACACCTAGAGTCTGTTGCAATACGCGGTCGAAGGGGAGCTAATGCCTCATTTTTCAATTGGATAGCTCAGACCTCTATTATGTGACAAATTGGTGCGAAACAATGACCGGGTGAGCATTCAGTCCAATCCATCTGATCAGCATCACATGAGCTAGACCGCCTGAAACAGTTGGTGCTAATTCGTGCCTATTTGTGGTCAGTTCAACAGGGTCGTACGATGGATCATTTGTCAGCGCCGTTATTCATTCCCTTGAATTTGACTGGCCAGTCTTCCCAGATAATTTGGTCGACGACCCAGTACCTGCAGCCGCAGGCAAAAACGTATGGCGGTGCATTAACGGCGGTTCCGATGTCATCACGCGTAGGATGCTGAAAACTGCTGTTGCTGGTCACATAACCTTGGATCACAAAGTCACCCGCATCATATACACAGGAACACTTGATCAAATAAAGCATACCGAAGGTCAGAGCCACACGCCACGACCGCGAGAAGTTATGACAGTGGACACTGTACATAATGGAAAAGTTGTTTCCAAGAAATATACTCATGTAGTTAATTCAACGACCCTGGGTTGCCTTCAGACTATCGATACCCGCCACGCTGGCCTCGACTATGCACACCGCGAAGCCATTCGAGTATTAGGGTATGAACGTGCTGTCAAGTTGGGCATTAAGTTTCAGAGACGTTGGTGGGCAGATGACATCGATCAAAACATCAATCAAGGTGGTCAGGGGAAAACAGATCGCCCAACAAGGGTCGTTGTATACCCTTCCTATGCACTGAATACTCCGCCAGGTCAGTCCGGAGTGCTTCTTGCTTGTTACAACAGTGCTCAGGATGCCGCACGCCTTGGTAGTCTCTTTGAAAATGCTGCTGCAATACCTCAAGAGCTTGTCTACTCATACGTCATTGCCGATCTGGCTGCCATGCATAACATACCAGAGCAGAAGCTGCGAGACCTTACTGAAAGTTACCACGTCCACAACTGGTATGGAGACCCTCTCACGCGGGGATCATGGGGTGCATTTGGTCCTGGTCAGTATTCGTCCTTCTTTGGTCGAATCCAGCGCCCTCAAGCAAGAGGACACCTGTTCTTTGCTGGTGATACTACGAGTATATACCCTGGGTGGATTGTGGGATCCCTGGATAGCGCATATAGGTCCGTTCGGCAGATTGTGTTAGCAGAGCTATGGAAGGCAAGAGGTTCTGTTGAGCTGATGAAATACCTGTGCGAGCTCTTAATTTTCCTGGAATGGCATTGGGGGGCAAATTGGTATGAGCCACGACCAGCGTTACCAGAAGACATCAATGGCTCTGAAGGGTGGCAGGTGTATTTGGGTATTATCGGTGCAGAGGTTGGGTTGTAGAAGGTACCGATGTGCGGTGAATACTGGGTGATGGATCTGCCATTTATGTTAACTAGGTTATAAAGTCGGGTAGATCTTTTCGATGGATCAGCAGATAATATATTACGTATATGCATATTTGTTCTTTATTGCCCACTTACTAGGGAGGTAGGCGCTTGCTATCAGGGAGGAGGTCAACAGGTGCAAATAGTCGCTATCGGGCACTTCCCCTGCCAACCATATCCAGCGCCCCCCGGCCCCCATCCCTTTCAAAATGTGGCCCCTCGGTAGCAATGATACCCCAACTCGTACCTCTCAAATTCCCGCTTTGGATTCAATACATTACTCAGATTGTGAACGCTCCACGGGATGAAGCGTTTTCCAAGGTATCGATCGCGTGATAGCTGTCTGCTTTGCACGATTCGAAATCAAGAGCAGAGAGTCGAACCGAGAAACAGATTTAATTTGTAGCGGTGGCACTATATCGGTTGCCATTGGCTTTCATAGAGCCTGGTGGAATAAGTGTCTGGCGTAGGACCAGGGAAATTATTAGTGGGGAATTTCACCGAGTCATTAACGCTATGCATAAGAAAGCGCTTCTAAGGATGCGATGCGCTTGAAAGTCTCCCACCATAATATGGGGGCCATCATTTGTTCCCCGCATTTTTTGTGAGCTTTATTTTTCGCATTTATTATGTGTTGTCATTCCGACGAGGTTGTCAAGTTCGTCATATGTTGTTTACTTTCACATCATAAACTCTGAGCATGTGATTGCTTTTGTGTGCATTGATAAGTCGTCCAGCATTGTACCTGATCATCGGTTTCTCCAAGGGGCACATGTGCCGGCACGGGCTACTGGGGTTTACGTGGATATACGGTTTCCTGTACATATTTCAATTGATTAATATACGGCTTTATTTGACTTGCTCTGATCCTGCGGACACACGTGACTTTCGCTAACTTTGATATCTGTGCGGTCCATTTCTGTGCCGCCCATTCACGACAGGTTCTCAGCATCGGTCGCAACGTGTGCATATCCCCCGTTAGGTGGGAGTGCCCTCATAATATTCAAGCTTAAGGAGATCACAACTGGATCTTTAAGTCTTTTGGAACGTGTGAGGTCTTATTCTGCACACTGCGTCGCTTCAGGGTAATGCGCCGGTTATCTGTCAGGTGTAAACCCAAGTGTGGCAAGTCACCTGACGAGCAAGCTTTTGGCAACATGAGAATGCAGTGCTGATGTAACTTTTGGCCTAGCGTATTGGTCGACACTTGTCGCTTTGCTGATCTACAAAATAACCTTGTTGAGAAGCAATGATGGTCAAATGGAGGGCCAATCGTGATTTATTTGTATCAAACGGTATATTGGGAACCATGGGGGCAGCAGGATCCGAGTCTACTAAAGCAAATACCGCCTTTATATATATAGTTTATACGCACAATCCCGAAAGCAAATTCCCTCAGTCCTTACAGACTCGGGAGCCAGATACAGTACAGCCTTGGGAAAGAATATCCTCCGGCGATATTCTTAGTATAGCAGGTGTGAAATATCGGTTAGAAGAATAGTTGTAAGCATAAAGGTCAGAGGAATAGGGTGAAGCGACAGATCAAGATCAGGGGCATAATGGGATATTATTCTTTCCACTTGTACATCAAAAGCGACTAAAGCGGAGGATACCGTGAATTCGTACATTTCTATAATTCTTATACCCAATATACCTCTTTACCAAATCCTTATATTAGCCAAAAAAAAAACTGCGTTAGGTGTATCCTGAAAACCTCTGTGCGTCTTGTCGAACTCGGCAGACATCGGGATCTCGCTCTATACCTCCCATAGCCAGGGATTGCACAGTATGCTTGCTGTAGGCTCATCTGATGCATATGCGGATAAGAATTACATTAGCTATTGGTTTCTAGCTATATACAGAATGCGCCCTCTCAATACCCATAATCCTTCCTCCGTGCCGGCGAAGTCGACTCTGTTGGGTGATCTCTTATCTAGGCATGACGAAATCGCTCCCTCCTGAGATTATTAGTAGGGGGTCGGATCCTGATGCCATGATATCGGAGAGAGCTCTTAGCTAGGAGCAGCATTTGAACGTCAGCAACCAGTGATGGCAGCAGAGGAGTGAGCTATTATATAACGGATGTTTCAGCTGGGGCAGGTAGACTTTCCACCATAAATTGAGAAGTTAAGATTTTTCAGGATGAACCAGATAATCTAGACCAAGTGATTAGAAAGAGTTGGGTTACAAGATTCCTTGATCGACATCCAGACCTTGTGGCAAAGCCCTCTTCTGCATTTCGAATCAAAGCCAGCAGTCCAAACTCAGCGGAT
>Ga0307511_10006343_pt1 | contig 11925 bp, 6 predicted proteins | sample 13_EM_MG_FD_200266 | JGI IMG/M metagenome (GOLD analysis project Ga0307511, IMG submission 200266) | Populus trichocarpa ectomycorrhiza microbial communities from riparian zone in the Pacific Northwest, United States - 13_EM | ecosystem: Host-associated > Plants > Roots > Unclassified | place...
AGAAAAAAAAAAAGAGGAGTGTTAGATAGGACTACGTACAGCACCAGACATGCGAGGCCAGGGACCGTCATCAAATGCCTGGCGGGCAGCCTTCACAGCCAAATCCACGTCCTCTTTATCTCCTTCTGCAACTCTAGCTATAACCTCTCCTGTTCTTGGGTCGATCGTCTCGAAAGTTTTACCTGGAAAATTGTATTTAAATTAAAAAAAAATACCTTTTCACCACCAGAAACGTAGTCGATCAAGGTTAAGATAATTTTGAAAAATTAGAAAATAAAATATTCTTACCGGTGTTAATTGTACTTTATAATATAAGCTGTCTTATTCACTGCGCGTCACTAGTGAACACGAAAGTTTATATTATAAAATATCATGCATTGTTAAATCAATTATTCGACCAAAAAATATTAGAGCAACTATACACAAACTGACAAGCAATCCATATTTTTTTAATAAGTTCTTGTTGCCCCTTTTATATTATATGATTATTGTGCAGGCCATCATGAGTCGCATTATGTAAAATTTATTCGCACCATGATTCAAGACTTTTATTTAACAAATATTTTATAAAATAGATATTTCCTCCTTTTTAATAAAAAAATTTCAAGTACAAAATAAAAATTAAAAAATTCGTCAAATAAGATAATGTTCTCAGGTAAGTTACATTTGTACAGACACAGATAGCTGTTCTACAAAGAAACTGACAGTAACATTTAGCCCTGATGGAATCAGCAAATGAAATGACGATAATATTTTCCAGCTGCTGCCATTTTGTAGTGATAGAAAATTGTTTCATTTTTCGATTGGATTTTTCTTTCCTTGAGAGAGTCTATGGTGAGAAAAACTGTGATTTTCATTTCGAGACATCTTTTTTCATAGCTAAAATCACCTTAGACAGACAAACAACATAAGCTAACACCGAATCGATCGTGCTCGATGGGGTGCCAAAGACAGGGACGATGAACAGGTATATTAATTAGCTTGTTGTTCATGATAAAACATAAAGAAAGAGAAGGCCTATAGCGAAGATGTTGATTTTGGAAAGAGGACACGACGAAAATTCCATCATAAATGCTACTGGTGAAAAGGTTAGGTGAATGAATCAGGCAAGAAATACTCGTGTGTGCGCGTAGGACTGATTCAGTACGATTGGGGAAGATAGAGAGGTACAGAAACAAACCTGAAACTGAATCTACAAATTCTCCATTGATGAATAGTTTGGTGAACTTTATCGTTGGCAGTTTGACTGGAGAAGCAGAGTTTTCTTCGATATAACTACCCATCTCTCTCTCTCTCTCTCTCTCTCTCTCTCTCTCTCTCGCCACCCAGAAGTAATTCTATGTTACAGATTCGGTGATTTCAACACAAAATGGGAGGCCATATTTATGGGAGGTAGAGGAGGGCTGCCGCTAGATATCATGTGTGCGTTGGCCATTAGTTGCAACAAGAGGTGTGTTTACTAAAACAATTATATAGTATTTTACAAGAGTGTATAAAAAAATCAAAATATTAGTCAACCCTCTTTATCTCCCCTGGCCCATGGCGCTTTTCTCTCTTCATCTAAGCTCTTTTTTTTTTTTCATTTTTTTTTTTCATTTTACGTTCTTCTCTCTTCTCAATTCTTGTCTCTAGACTCAACTCACAATATCCTTCTACACTCTTCCCTCCTTCGTGCTTATCGCCATCTATATGCTTCTCCACGTAACGGGAAGTTTTACTTGTTTTAAGAACTTTTTTGTTTTTGGTTAAGTATTAATATTTAGCTGGATGATGCAAAAAAAATACAGTGTCCCGTCCAATCTAGGTCAAGTGGCCCAACTAAACTCCCACTGGCCCAACCGAGGCCAGGGAAAACGAAGAAGGAAGAAAGCTAAAAAAAAAAGATGAAGAATATTCCATGGAGGCCTAGAAAAGAAGGGCAAAATGAGAAAGAAATATATAGGCCAACTGAACTCTCTTTCAAGGAAGCCCAACTGAACCCTCTCCAAGTGAGCCTAATCAAACTCTCTTACTCTCTCACTCATCAAGCCACACATGAATATGGGTCTACATTTTAAACACGTATCATAGTGAAAAATCCCTTAACCTATCTCATTCTAAAAAGACTATCATTTCACACCAATAACTATCTCTCCCACCTTGTCTCCTTATAAGATGCCTACTTTTTCGTCAATGTCTATCCCTCTCAGGCACACATCACAATATAAAAGTTCTCATCTTTGCCTGAAAATGGTCATCCTTTCCACCAATGACTATCCCTCACCTAGCTCCTACACTAATTCTCCAGGCCTAACCACCCGTTATCACAAAAAACTATCTCTTAAGACAATCTTTCCACCAATAACATAGAAGACAAAATAATCAATGACTCAACTTCTTATATTATCACTAAACTTCCTCTTCTAACAATTCTTTCATTTAGGATACTTCTCATGACAAGTTACATATCAGGGACGAATAAGCCTGGTAACATGACAAATAGAAAACAATAAATATTTTATCTTCCCTTAGTTCAACTAATTAAATCTTTTTAAAAATATTAGGGGAAAATGATGTTGCAAAATAAAAAAAGATGCTAGATCCAAATAAGGCCAGACAATCTAATTAAACCTTTACTAGTGTAATTGAGGCTAAAAGGGGAGGAATAAGAGAAAAAAGAAGAAACAAGAAGAAAGGGGAAGAAGGCCTAACCAAGGCTTAGAGAGGAAGGAAGAAAGGAAAAGAAATTCAAGGGCCAATCAAAACCTCCTTAAAGGAAGCCCAACCATACCCTCCTAAAATAGGGGCTAACTGAACCCTCTCCTAGCAAGCCCAACCAAACTCTCTCTTCTTCTCTCATTCTTTCTCACTCATCAAGCCATAAACATCTATATGGCTACCTTGCCAAGCACACAATATAATTAAAAACAAATTCTTAACCTATCATTTTTATTAGTATGAAGTGCTTATAAAAGCCGTCCTTTCACACAAATGGCAATCTCCCTTACATTGTCTCCTTAGAAAATACATACTCTCTCGCCAATGACTATCTTCCCCAAGCATGCACCACTATATAAAGTTTCCATCTTTGCTTGAAATGACCACCCTTTACACCAATGGCTATCCCTCACTTGGCTTTTATACCAAATCTCCTTACACTAATGGCTATCCCTCACTTGGCTTCTACACCAAATCTCCTGGCCTAGCCATTCTATCTCACAAATAACTATCTCATAGGACAACCTTTCCACCAATGACATAGAAAACACAACAATCAATAACTCAACTTTCTACAAGAAAAAAAAATACTATTTATCATTTTCCCTCCACTACGTAAGTTTATAAGGCCTATAGATCTATAAATACCACAGGTCATTAGGTAAAAGAGGAAGAGACAACTGATACATGCTCACACAATATCATACAAGACCATAACTGCTATATATGTATATTTTTTTTTCTCTTTGCTCATTCACTATTCATCTCATACGAATATTATTTACATCTTACAAACACCATTCACTTCTTGTATACACTATTCACCTATTACAAATATTATTCACCTCTTATAAGTTGAAGTGTGGTTGATGTATGTAGCTTAGGCATCCTAACAGTTCAATAGACATGACTTGGTTAAATATGATGGTCTTACATATCATAAAGAGCACATATAGAATGTGAAAAGAATCTTAAAGCTTATAATGCAAAAGAGTGAAGTCATGAGCAAAGCCCCCCTATAATATTATGATAACATTCCATGGATAACTTAAGTTAGTCAAGCTAGAACTTAGTATTTAGAACACCTAATTCACCTCTTCACTTATGTGTCTTGGGCTTTTATGTAGGTAATATTTCTAGCTTTAATTGTCATGAAAAAAAGTGATGTCATGAGCAAAGTCCTCCTATAACATTATGTCTTTATTTAGATTCTCAGTTTTATTTTTGATGCACCCATGAAAAAAAAATTTCTAGATTTTTTTAGAAAAAAAGAACTTAGACCTTTAGAGCTTGTTGTTAAAAGAACTAAGGTAATCAAAATTCCCATTCACACTAGATGAATTTTTTTTTTCTTTTATGCATTTCATAATCGATCATACATTTTTTTATGATCCATTTTGATAATACCATGATAATCAAGGATACTAATATAAATATGTCACTATGAGTTGTTAAGAGAGTGAAATGATCTAAGCCATAACATAATGATAGCTAAGGAAACACCACTGCAAATGGCATTAAATTTATTTTCCACTTCTTAACCAAGCTCACATTAGATAAGTAATTAAAAGGAAAATTACCTAATCTAAGCAATAATATTGATAGGTACCATATTATTTAATATCAAGGAAATGAAGAGAATATTAAATACATCATGAAAAGACTAATTCCATTTCTATTTCACCTTTTTGAATTGAATAAAAGATTAAACATAATATAGGCTAACATACTTTAAAGCATGAAATTTCATTGGTCATTAGTACCCAATCAAGACATCATGCCCACTATAAGTATAATGATGAATCCAAATGATAGCAATAGAAAGTATTATCTTGATAAGAAATTGAGCCCACTATTAGACCAAATATAAGATTTATAATCATGTTACTCACTTTGACAAAGTATCACTCTTTATTCAAGTGTAATAATAATTTATGAGTTGTTCTGTACGAATATGACATCTACCAAACATTTACTATTAGTCTAAAGGTATTGATTGATACTAGTTTTGATGAATCAAACCAGTAAATGGTTGCTAATTAAAGTGTTGAATTTGTGTTGATGAAACTTCATTATTATTTATGTAACTCAAGGATCTCTAATATGTTTTGAAAATTTTCAAAATTGAAAATCACATTTATGTGACTTTTGCTTCAAGATTAGTCTTAAAGGGTTATATTTATTATAAATCAAGTCTATTTAAGAGCTAATGTAACTCTTGACAACTTATCCCCAAATTAGCTTAAAGCATTTTGTTTTCACACTTAAAAAGCCTAAGACCTTGGTAAACTAGATGACCACACCATACCTAAATTCAAAGACTTATGGTTAAACAAATGTTATAAGGTAAATAAGTTAATCACACTAGACAAAAATTGTAAAGATAAATGGTAAAGCAAACAACCATGCCAAACACACAACATTAGACAATTGGCAAATAAAATTACCATTTTCTTTACCATGTGACCAAACCCTTGTAATCTTATATGATCTAAAAAATCTCTTTCTCTCATATGAAAAAGTGTGTGAGAGATGTACCTAGCTTGTTCTTACATAAAAAATTGAATTTCCTTTTCCTCAAGATGAAATTCGAATTTATAATACCCTTATCATCTCTTTGCCACATAGGACAAACAAGATAATCCTTTTCAACACTTCATACCACCACCTTTACTCTAGCTGGACATATTTTACATTATCCAGACTGATCCATCTACTATATCGAAGCTTCTAGAATTCAATTTTTTTTGGCGTATTCTCTCTTTCTTCTAGTTGGCTAGTTAGCCAATTTTTTTTTTTAATAAATTAGTGTTTCCTTTAACCTTTACATTTGGATGCAATCATTGAGAAATTATTATTAACTTTGAACATACTCTTTGATTATTCTTCTTTTCATACTAATTGCACCATGCACTTTACCTAAAAGAGTTAGATTACTTTCTTACAAAAGACTTGAGATTTTAATATTGTAATATATTCTTATTAGTGAGTTTTGTTTTTAATTGTGAGTGAAAAATCTTGTTAAAGTATAAGTGGCATTATAACCACTTGGATTTTTTACTTTGATTTTTTTGGTGTATGAGCTCGTGTTTTTTTTTTAATCATAATCTTGTGAAAAAACCATGAAGGTTTCAATCTTGAGCCTATAAAATAGATCATTTAGGTTTCAATCTTGAGCCTATGAAAATGATTGGTTATGTTTCAATCTGGAGCTTGTGAAAAACAATCATGTGAGTGAAATTTTGAATATTGAACCTTGAAAAAAGAATCAATTATAAAAGGTGAGGTCTCACATGTGAAGAAGATTGTGAGTGATAGTCAAAGTCCAAGGTTTATGCTAAGGGAGCAAAGTAGGTGGTTAGTGTTGAACCACTATAAAACTTGTGAGTAATCTCTTTACCCTAACTTCAATTAGTTCAATGAAAAAAGGATGTGATAAGTTTCTCTCCTCCAACAATCAAGGCAAAATTGATTTAATTAGTGAAACAACTAATATTTTATAAGCGAATGAAGACAATAAGATAATAGATGATTCTTTTCAATATTTTTTTATAATGCATTTCATAATGAGTTTAAGTAGTTTTATTTGAAAAATGTTGCTCTTACAAATATGAATTTTTTATTTTAAATAGAAATTTAATTGTTGAAAAAAAGAAAATTAATTGATGGTTTTAAAGGTAAAAGAATTTGAAGAAACTAAAATAGAAAGTTTTCTTAAAATTAAGAATGTTGCCTCAACTTGTGATGTTTTGGGAAATGATTTAGAGAATATTCAGGGTTTGTCAATTGATCTTTCCAAAAGTGGTAAAAGAAAAAAAAAGCTTTGTTGAGATGTTTGAAAAACTAAAATTTTTAAAAGTTGTTTATTTCAATTGCAAATCTTTCAAAAGGTGTAAACGATCCAAAAACTCTTTTGTAAGAGCAACATGTTCCATCAAACCTCATAACACTCATAATTTATCAAGAAAAAAGAATCAAATTGCTAACCCGTATTCTTATAATAAAAATGATTCTATTGTTTGTGATTATTGTAATTTTGATGGTTATATTTCACACGTGTTTTATCCGGAGAAATTCATATTATTGTGTTAAAATGATATGATTTTTAAAAGAACTACCTTTTTATTTATTATATGAAAGCTAAGCAACATGACCCAAGACATATTGGGGACCAAAAACAAAAAGTGCTTATCATGTTATAGGTATGCTTCAATATAAAACAACTTCAATAAATTGATGATTGGATTAAAAGTTGGATTTGGAAACAAACTCAAACTTCAAGCTTACTAAGATAGCACAAATAGAGAAAGATCATCGATGAAGTTCATTTTGGATGAATTCTAAATTAAGGATTACACACACACACATATGTATAATTATCTTTATTTTCCATATGCTTAATTTCTTATTATGTTCTAGCCTCTCTTGATATCCTAATTTCTATAAAATGAGAAGATAAACTCAAGATGTCATTATTATTGACATTTCTAAATGTGTTCAAACTATATCTTTCATAGTGAAACATATCAATAATGTTATTTTCATCTCTCATCTTTAACCTAACATTAGTGAGGAGACCTTGAAAGACAAGTATTGGATACTCATAATGCAAGAGGAACTCAATCAATTTGAGACAAGCAAAGTTTGGGAACCATTCTTTAGGCCCAAAGGTCACATGGTTTTTGGAACAAAGTGGGTCTTTCTAAATGAACTTGATGAGTCTAGATATATAGTTTGTAACAAGGCATGATTGATGACCAAAGGTTACAACCAATAAGGAGGAATATATTTTAATGAGACTATGCATAATTTTCTAGATTAGAGTCCAAATAAATGAAACTGACATTTTTTTATTTAGGAAAAAACTTAAGCCTTTTCAAATGGATGTTAATAATGATTTTTTAAATGGTTTTATCATTAAAGGAGTTTATGTTAAGAAACCCCCAGGTTTTTAAACTAAAAAAGGCTTTATACAATTTTAAGCAAGATCCTAAAATCTAGTTTGAAAGACCTAACACTTTCTTGATTTCAAAAGGTTTTTACATGAGCAAAATTTTCTTTACTATATTTATTAAACATGAAGTTAGTTATTTAATCATTATGTTAATGACATATTCTTCAAAGCTACCATAAGATTTTATGGAAGGAATTTGAGTATTGTAAGTACAGGGAATTTGATATGAGTATGATGGGTAAGTTGATGTTTTTCCTCGAGCTTTATATTTAACACATAAAATTTTTGTTAACCAATTGAAGTATAGTAAAGAGCCTCTCAAAAAGTTTGGATTGGAATAACTTCGAACAAGTCCAACGATAAGGAGCACCGCTATTAAGCATGACCATGATGAAAATGGTAAGGGGGTAGAGGTTAAAAGACATTGAGGTATGATTATAAGCTTATTATAGTTAATTATTAGTTGTTCTAATATTATGTTTTGTGTATGTCTATATTCTATATTACAAATTATTCTTAAACAATCACTTTTTAGTGTCAAGAAATTATCAAATATCTCAAAGGCACTCCTAAATTGGGTCTTAGGTATCCTCGAATAACAAGCATGAGCCTTATAAGCTATTTAGACTCTTAACTTTTCCAGTTGCATTATCGATTAAAAAAGCACAATCGATATATGCCAATTTCTAGGAAATGCATTAGAATTGTGTTCTAGTAGAAAAGCAAACTTTAACTATAAGGCTTAATAAATTACTATGGGATTATATTGTACCTAATTATTATGGATGAAAAAAACATCAAAGGGATTTGGTCTCTAATTAAATCATATTTCAATAAATTGTTACAATTCTAATGCTACAAACTTGATTGAGAACCCTATCCAATTCTAGGACTAAATATATAGAAATTAGGCATCACTTCATTTGTGATCATATGCATAAAGGTAATATTTATCTTCAATCATGAATATATAAGTGGTTGATATCTTAACCAAATCCTTGAGTGAAGAACAATTTTATGCATTACTTGAGTTAGAAATGGGTAACCCTATTTGAACTTAAACCTATTATATTATTTTTATTTACTTTTTCTTGATCGTTGTTGTCTAGCTTTCAATGTTCAATATGTTTACATTTGTCATTTATATGTATCATATATTGTATCTTGTATAATTTTATTATAATGATTAAGGTAAAAGAACTAGGAATAGTTTTGGTGAATTGCGCTAAATTTTGACATTGAAATAATTGAAACTAAACGGGAACAACTGCAATCATCAAGTATACCAGATGGCTAAACTAGATATAACATTAGAAATTCCAATTTTAGATAAAAATAGAGGTTAGGTATACAAGATAACTCCTTGGACAAACAAAGAAACAAGCTATAAAACCAAATAGCCTCTCTTGATTTTTCTATTGAGTTGGCAAGTCATTTTATCCTCGTTTTTTATACTTCTATTTACTTTACTTATTCCTTCCATTTCTAACCAAAACTTGCATAAACTAAGTTCCTTTTCTCTAGCCAAACAACTCTCTCATTTATTACTTGTATTTTATTTATAAACCTTACCAAACTCTCTTTTCAACCTCTTCATCTTTAACTTCTAGCCCTCAACCATAGACAGACCTAAACTATATTATTTTTACAAATTAAAACCACAAATCTTTCACTTTTACTTAGATATTCAAGCTTCCTAGTCTTATTTTTTTTAAGCTTGCCATTAAGAGTAAAGTATAGGGCTAGAAGGAAGTTTAAATTTTATGCATCTAACCATGACAAGGATGTGCAAACCAAAATAATAAAGGAAAAGCTTTGTATTATCAAAGAATACTCATGAGTCAATCAATAAGAGGAAACTTCTCTTACTATTACAACTATACCTTTAAGCTCTCTTTGGACTTCATTTCTTCATGTTAGACTTATCTTATAAGAACTAAAACACCAACCTTTACAAGAAATTCATTTTAAAAATATCATTGGGTGGTTTTCCATAAGTTGATGTATTTCTCGAATGTTCAAGAAATTTTTGTGAATATTGAATATAAACACTTTGTTAAAGTATGAGAGTCCATCTACATAGATATGATGATATAATTCTATGCCAATCTCACTTACAAGGAAGATGATTATGTTTGAATTTACCATGTCAAGAATATGGTTAATAAAGAACCAATCACCATTACACAGGTGTTCTTATATGATCTTTTTGAGTTTTCTGCTAATGGTTATGATGTATTTATTAAAAAAAAATGTATTGATGTTTATCCATAATTGTCATCCGACATGTAATATGCCATGTGTTATTTAAGGATGATGTTAAAGCCTTTAGTGCTATGTCAAGTTGATGTTTAATATGTTGAAGCTTTTAAGCTCACAAAACAATTTTGAACGATGTTTTATATAAGCTAGTTCCTAGGATTATCAACCCAAGGGTGGATATAATAGTAATATTGATTAGTTTTATATTTAAATTATGGCTTGTCTAATGTTAGGAAAGAAGAATAATCTATTGGCATTGATTTACCTAATAATGAAAAATGTTTTTATGTCCATTCAAGCTTCACTTGTGTATAGGTCTATTTGAACTAAAATCTTTAACATTAATGAATTGATACCTTTTAGTACTTAAGTTACATTGAATGACTATTGATCTAATAAATATTAATGATGATCAATCAAATACCAAAATACTAATCGATAATTGACTTCTCGATCAATATGTTATATGTTCTTCATTTTTTTTTCCAATAAAGAGAAAATATAATTAAGAATTAAATTCTAAGAAAAGGTAGAAAGCAGCCTAAAAAATAAAATGGAGCATATGCGTTTGCTTGTAAACTTGAACAAGCTTAATAATCATGGGTAACACCAAAGAAAAAGTAAAGCATAAATAAATAAATGATGCAATAAAAAGGTAAAGAAATTATAAAGGAAATAAATAAAAAGAAAGCAATAAAAGATCTAGGTAAATTATAGAAAAACTTGTGAATAAATTGTGTATATGTGGTTGACCATCATTTCTAGTAACTAGATTGCCTTTTCATTGTTGATCATGACTTCTAATTCCTTGATCGATGATGACTTTAAATTCTTTTAATCGAGCATTTTATATCTTCCCTAGTCAATTTTACTATTATCGATCAATTATAGCCTTGTTTTTTCTATTTGGTAGTGAACAACTATTGTTCTTATTTAGTTGATATATGAATATTTATTTTTAGGTAAATAATACGCTCTATATTCTTTTATTTAGAACAAATGAATGAATATCCTCCATCATTTAAATGATAAAATGGATCAAATAAATCAACTATAAGTGTTATGTTAAATGATAATAATTACCCAAAAATGTTAACCATGCTTTTCTATTTGACATGTCAAAAAACAAAGCATGTTAGGGCTATTTAGACGTGATGCTTAGAATTCCATAACCTATAACATTTAAACCATAACTTAATCTATCAATTTTATAATTAGTACCTAGCTCGTTCATGCTCTTCTATTAAAACCTTAATTATCCTTTAACAAAAACCATAGATTCTTAGAAAAGAAATGAACCAAAAACCTTAAGCTCCTTTTAATCATAATGATGATACCTTTAAGTTTTGCTCCATATCAACTTGTGTATTGTTGGAAATGCACCATTAAATTTCACTTAGGCTTTGGTCCACACCAAAAAGAAACTCTCAAGGAAGGAAACAACTCATTCACGTAAGACATTGAAAAAGAAAGGCTTCCTTCATAAAACTATCATGTGGTCTTCAACATTTGGTAGAACTCCATTCCTATATGGCTTTATGTTGCTACTATTGACTATATTGGCTAGATAAACAAAATACAATAACACCTTAGTGAGAAGTGGAAACATCAAAATATCTTGGACAAGATTCAACTGTCTAGAATTCCTATTAGGCCAAAAAAACTATTGGTTGTCATTTCTCTATTCTATGTTCACATACATAGACTTGATGTTTTGCTAGTTTTCTTTAAAAAGAAGATAAAAAGTGCATATGTATTTAAACATTCGAGAAGATTCCTTATCCTTCATGTCACACACACACACACACACATATATATATATATAAAGACGTTTCTTCAATTAAAACTTTATGGTTACCTTGATCTTATTTACTTTAGACCAATGAATCTATAATGAAAAGAACCTTTCTTATAATATAAAAACTAGATCCTCTACAAATCAGATGGAGAAAAAACCAAGATGAAGAGACTTAGGACTAATTTTAGACATAAGTTTTTCACAGGGTATTTTA
>Ga0307511_10006344_pt1 | contig 11925 bp, 10 predicted proteins | sample 13_EM_MG_FD_200266 | JGI IMG/M metagenome (GOLD analysis project Ga0307511, IMG submission 200266) | Populus trichocarpa ectomycorrhiza microbial communities from riparian zone in the Pacific Northwest, United States - 13_EM | ecosystem: Host-associated > Plants > Roots > Unclassified | place...
GCCTACCAAACCTTCATAACATATAAGACTTACTTACCAATAGTAAACATATGTGTTTGAACCTAAGCTCGCATATTAACCTGATATAAAGATTGCCTGATCCCTATATCCCTCAGAATATGTATTTCTTAACATAATCCGCTATGTAGTTCACTACATCTCTTCACATGGTAGGCGATTTGTCCTGATACTGAGTCCACATGTAGTATACATCACGTGCAATGTATATGGAGCCCCACAAGTCCTTTGAGGCCACAATTCCGTCACATCAATTGCTAGTCCATACATACTCCAATTCCTACCTCTACCTTTCACCACCTCATATAGCAATGCTCACCCTAGGGCAGCACTTGCAGATGACTTCTATGTATACACTAAAACTCTGGTTTTGATTTGAGCCTATTTGCATTATAATTCGATTTTTTAACACTTAAATACATGCATCCTGGAAGTGTGCCGGATCCCAGTAGTGCACCGGATCCCCGTCAAATACGTTAGCGTACGAAAGTCCTGTTTTTTTTAAAGCCTGCATGTCGAGCGTACGAAGAGTGCTATTCTCAAGTTCTAGGTCATAAGTCTTCGGCAAAAGGAGATTTTGCTCAGAACCTACGACCTATAGAGGTACTTTAGCTATTAATGCAGCGAGATTCCTTCCGATCTGCACAGCTGATGTATGAGAGACCCCACATAACTGAGATGACACATTTATTTTCCACTGGGTTAGACAGCACCGACGCTCAGGTTACTAGGCGTCATCATTAACGTAGAAGCAAGCAAAGCTTCTAAATCCCCTACTCACTACGTTACGTAATACTATATCAAAATTCAAATACATTTATCTTACTCCCTTCGCAAACAGGATTTCTAGAGCTCTTATGTAAGTCAATTTGGACATAGCTATAGCTTGAGGATGTTTTATATTATCACATGGTAAGAACCTTTTAATCTAAAACTACCTTATACCCACCCCGTTATATTTAGATCAGAAAATGCTCTTTTTTGCTTTCTCAAAATAAACTAGGTAATAGCCTTGGCATTGTTGTCATTAGTATTGCAGGTCTAGGACTGGGTATAGTACGGTATTTGTGGGGTCTACATTTAAAGGTCATGTACTGTACATTCAGCCTAGCGACCAGTCTCTCATTGGCACCTGTACCTAGATGCTAGTGGCCAGTGCCGTAGGAATATGATGTGTATATATACTGTATTTTCTTTTCCCAAAAAAATCATTGCATGTGTATACCTCGGCACGGGAGTTACGTTGTGCCTGCATAAGGCGAGCTCAATACGATAGCCTATGGGACATCTATACATGCAAGCTATAGTATACGTATAAATATATCACCCCAATGCATTCTTTCAGATAGGATTGCAAAAAATAAAATTAAATAAAGAACTGCAGGATTCGTATGCAGGGGGGTATGGCACGGCTAGTCTAGGGTGCGGTGGGCATTTCTAGGCCTCTTTTGTATGCCGCGATACTCATGGTTGAACCCAGGTTGGAGGTATTGCAGGTCGGTAGTTCAGTAGGGGGTCGTGATTGGTAGCTTGGGTCTTTTTTTTTTTTTTTCAGTCTTAATCAGCCTTTGCGGTGGCCTTGGAATCTTTAACGGAACCTCTATTGGACCCTCGTGTGTACGCCTTTTGCGCGGGGCCAACTGCCCCCTGTGCGTGCGCCAACTGCGCCAACGATGCAGCAACCTGCGCTAATAGGTGGTAAGCACGTTGGCAACTCTAGAACACAGCCTAGTGGAAATCCTCTGCAGCCAGAATCCTTCTCACCTCAAGACTCCTCCCCAGCCGCTCTCAGGGTTGATCATGACTCTCCCGAGCCCTCTATCTCAGGCACCACGTCCACCAAAATCGCCCCTGTGAATACATCCTCCCTCTTCGTCCCAGTCTCACTATACAACCACAATATTCGCTCCTACCAGCGTGTAAAACCCCCCCAAAGCGCGATTTAGAGATATGAATATCGTCCACAACCCCCGTCAAACATTTCCCCACTCAGCAATCTTCTTACGGTCGTACTTGAGTCCTACGGTATCTCCATCCCCAAGTCCCGCATCTCCCTCTCAGAATAATTCAATTTTCACGGCATCAACATTGCGTAAGCGCCATATATCACTTCAAATCACTTTAAAGTTGCTTCTCCCCACCTGATTTCTCCAGAATGAACAAGCTAATGACTCTCGCAAGCTACGGAATAGGGAATACTTGACCAGAACCTGCGATTACACTGCTTCCCAAGACCCTAAGTGAGTCCCGAGGAGCAGGGACTTCAGCTACTGACCAAATCTAGATGTTTTCGACACCCAAGCCTTTGTATCTGCTCAACGTCTATCCCCCGCCGGGGTAACACTCTCGAATTTTGTTTGACCGGGGTAAATTATGGGTGTGTTCGGATTTTGCTGCTTACCAGTTTTGATAATGTTTCCGCGTGGTCGTATCGAGCCACTTTAATGAAGAGTTATATAAAGGCATTTATATTCTTGTTCACGGGGGGTGATTGTATGAATCAGTTCTGGGGTCAAATTCCAGTAAGAAACTTGGAAGGTACGGTGCAAGTATAGTGAATAGGAGGCCAGGTCATACTTTTTGTTCTACTGACTTCCTATTGCGATCCGTGTTGCCAGAAATAAACAATATATAAACACAACATGAGAAAATCTACTGTGAAATGCCATCAAATTCCAAAATGTCTGTGGTCGCTTGGTGGTATTGGGGTCGACCGTTTAATGATCGGGCCCATTTGTAATCGTGTGATGGAGGAACATCGTAACCTCAAGGAGAGAGAGTTTAGAAAACCTTCACTCCTTTCCTGGCAGTTCAAGTTCAAATTCCGTGTACTGGTCATGCCTTCATTCTACTCCTTGTTACCATACCGCCCCCACCCACCTGCCACTGCAACAACCTGCTCACCACAAAATATACATCAAGACGCCTAGGCTAGTTGTGAATTTCCCAACTATTAGGGCCGCACACGAAAACTAAGAAAAAGGTTCTGAGAAGGTGCACGCTGAATGGGCATTCCCGTTGAACATGTAGTTTCAATGACTAACTAGGCATGCATTACTCGTATTGCGGGTCAATTGAAACACGGACCTATACCATCATTGTCTCAATTGATTGTGGAATAGCGCAATCTCATACGAACCCGCACCCAGCCACTACATAATCAAATTCAACAGCATCCACTAAGTGCATATTTTTTTGGCCGTAACAACCACCTGGGGATGCGTACCATCATCATATACTTAGTATCAATGAGTACTGAAATACAATAAATAAATAAAAGTGCATGTTTTTTTGGTTTTTTTTTCAAAAACTCTCGGGACAAACTCCCTTTGTACATGACAAGACAGTTTTTTTTTCTTTAGCAAGCTATTTGCCCGAATTCAGGCTACAGATCTAGGTAGCTTATGACAAGGCAGCGCGAAACGAAATGACCCCCTCGCGATAGATCAACATAACTTCCGACAGTGAAACGGGAAAAGCCGCGGCAATTGTGCCTCTGGTTACGAAAAAGGAGATATAAATCCACTATAACATCCAACAGTAGACGAGACGCAGCATTAATGCCTCTGGTTAAGAAAAATGGTGGCGTTATAGGAAAATATCCTCCACCGCATCGTAGCGGTCCTTCCTCTCCCCCTTCAAAATTAGCTTGTCGAGATCTGCCCAGCTGGATATGCACACGGAAATTCGGGGTAACATCGAGGAGGCATATCGGAATTACCGGCTAATCAAAGGCCAGAATAAAGGTGCAGTCCCATTGTAAGCTGACTAGATGAGAACAGAGCGCCTTGATAGTATCTAATAGAAATGGATGATAGCATGGCATTATAAATAAAAAAGACCCAACGAAAAGCAGACATGTATAGAAAATAACAGATCGAATACCAGCGAGTTCAGGGTAACTCGGGTGTGGTGTTCCAGCTGACAAATGATTGATTGAATTACAGAGAACATGATGTCGCGCAGCTTGCATTGCACCCTTCCCTAACTACCTTGTGCTTCCCGCCTATGACGCTAAGGTCAAGGGCGGCAGATTAGGTTTCCATCCCCTGAATCCACCAGGATTCCGGGGTGTCCCCTGTGGAAGTGCATACGAGTAATGAACATGTAAAAAAAAACGAAAAAAAACACTAAAGTCAAGCTCGAATCTGCATTAGATCCAGTGGGGCCATTATCAGCTAGTTACATCCTCCCTTACACACTATGAGGACAACATGTCCACGATATGTTAATGCACTTCCTTGTCCGCCAAGCTGCGAGGCCGCGCGCACTGGTCATTGGTGACGTCAGGACTGGCCCCTCGATCCATGAGAACTGTAACGATATCCGGATTGCCCCCAAATTCAGCAGCGCTTAGGGCAGTACCATGTTCACCACCAGTGAGGTTAACATCCGCACCTCGATCCAGGAGGAGTGTGACGATATCCAGCTTGCCCCAGAATGCAGCAGCGCCTAGGGCACTACCATGTTCACCACCAGTGAGGTTAACATCCGCACCTCGATCCAGGAGGAGTGTGACGATATCCAGTTTGCCCCCGAATGCAGCAGCGCCTAAGGCACTACCATGTTTACCACCAGCGAGGTTGACATTCGCGCCTCGATCCAGGAGGAGTGTGACGATGTTCAGCTTGCCCATAACCGCAGCAGTGCCTAGGGCACTACCATGTTCACCACCAGTGAGGTTGACATCCGAGCCTCGTTCCAGGAGGAGTTTGACGATATCCAAATGGTCTCGGCCCTGGGGGCGCCCGCGGAATAGGAAGATCATGCGGGATCTGAAGGTACCCAGGGTCGCCACAGCAGTGCTTAGAAGAGTACCATGTTTACCACCAGTTAGGTTAACATCCGCACCTCGATCCAGGAGGAGTGTGACGATATCCAGTTCGCCCCCGAATGCAGCAGCGCCTAGGGCACTACCATGTCACCAGCGAGGTTGACATTCGCGCCTTGATCTAGGAGGAGTGTGACGATATCCACATGGCCCTGGTACGCAGCATTGCCTAGGGCACTCCCATGTAAACCACCAGTGAGGTTGACATCCGCGCCTCGATCTATGAGGAGTTTGGCGATATCCAGCTTGCCCAAATGTGCAGCAGTGCCTAGAGCAGTACCATGTATGCCACCAGTGAAGTTGACATTAGCGCCTGAATCTAGGAGAGGTTCAATTGTGCTAATATTGCCACCCTCCAAGGCGGAATATAAGGCACCCTGAACACTGCTTATTTGAAACTTCCCAGCCTTTAACATTTCTGCAACGCTCCATTTTGTTCCATGCATACTAGCAACCCCCAGCAATGGCAAACCGCTATTATTCGCGATCTCCAAGTCATTCCCATCCGAGTCCCAGAGCCAACTCACCAACTCTCCCATGCCTGTGTATGCAGCGGAAAACGCAGGACACAGCGGGGTTGATAGCACAACAGCTAGGTCATGATATTTGCCTTTCTTCTCTACCCAGCTGGCCCAGTTGACATAACTCGAGGATGGCTCTGTGAAACAGCCCAGAAAGCTGCTCAGGAGTGGGATATTCATTTCGTATTTGATGTCTTTGGAAGATCGCAAGCGGTCTTGATAAGATCTACAATGCTTGAACCAGTTGCACGCGGCGTACTCGTAAAGGGATGCTTCTGGGGACGATTGTAATGCCCATAGACAAGATTCAGAAACATAGAGTTGTGCATCGATGACATTAACATTCCATATTTCATCTCGCGTCTCGAGATATTCTTGAACCGAGAGGTGTGAAAATCGAACTATATTTAATTTCTTGTCTAGCAGTAACAAGCCTTCACAAGAGTGTATAAGCGGCTCCACCGCCAATGATGACTCGGATGCTAGCGCAGGGAAACCCTGTGTTGGTATAGGTATCGATGATGGGTTGAGCTCCGCCGCTGCAACGAGCTCTTCGGAGCTAAGAGGACGTTGGGAAACATCAAGGCATTTTTGGCTAAGCTAAAGTTGCAAGTTGGCTGTGACATCACTAAACTCATAATCTCATCATAGACCCCCGTTAGGCCTTTCGGAAGCTTCCCTAATCTTGCACGAATATCCGATTCACGTATTAGTTTGCAAAGCTCTCGGAGTTGCCAGTCAACCCAGAGAAACCTAAGCGATAATTGAGTTAGTAATCAATCTCCGCACATTGGACTCAAGTATCTTACATTCCGTTGGCATCTCTCAGAATTACGGCTTCAATAAAATTGCTAAGCTCTTGGGAAACCTTTCCTTGAAGCAGCTTCTTATCCTGAACTCTCAGAGTGAGCTGTTGCCGTACGTAATTCTCAATATCCCCGGCATTGTCCCTGGCTTCGATACAGACATGTGGCAAATCCCGCAGCTGGTTTTCGATATCTAGGTTGTGACGGCTGGCGATAAAGACCTTAAAGGGACATTTTGCTTTCCTTAGGACTGACAGCAAACCTTGAAGCAGGTGACCACGAACCTCCTCAGAGCATTCATCAAGGGCATCCAACACAACCGCGGGGTGCTCAAAGCACTCAACTAAGTGGCCTAGGAGTTTAAGGCCAGAATCGAAGTTGAGCTGCATACGAGAAGATGGGTCTTTCTGTTCCTTTTCATAGGCTTCCAAAGCCCCTGCACAGATACGGGGGTGGTCGCTGGTTCCGATATTACCCGTGGGAGGGCATGCCAGTTGCTTGATTAAGGAAAGCAAAATTTTCTCTCTGTCCCGACGGTCTGCTTCGTCTCGTTTGCAATAAAAGAATGCAACCTTATCAAATTGAAATTTCCCGTTGAGATACTCGATAGTTGCAGAACTGGAAGGTGTTTGTCAGACCATGTGTTTATGTGAGGCTTAAAAAATACTCACACGAGCTTTGTTTTGCCGGCACCAGCTGATACGAAGTAACCTGTTAATACAAATTCTTGACTACACGGTTGAGGCCACTTAGGGAGATTGACGTACGAATCCCATGTAGCCATAATATAGAGGGCGTGTTTGAGCTCTCCCAACCAGTAAACTCTTTTCTCTGGAACAACCATTGTCCAGTATGCTCAACACGACCCTCACAGGCCAGGTCATGGTGGCTTTGGTACGGGATGGTCGAGAACCATCGAAGAATAGTCATCCTCTTACTTTCTGGAGCCAGTGAGTTTCGATTCTATCCCCAAAGTTTGCCTCGCACTCACCTTCAATACTCTTGTATATATCGTCCACGTTTCGGAGAAGTTCCCGGATTTTATAAAACTCCGCTAATTCGACCTTGCCTTAGCATCACATGCAGCATAGGATAAGCGAGGGATTCTACCTTTGTTATACTCGCGTGTGGCAGAATGATCTATAAATCCCGCCGGTGTGTTAGACGGATACATTCCTAATATACAGGAGATTTTAGATCTCGTACAGCAATTTTCAACAATTGTCACAGCAGAATGAACTGCAGACTCCAGGTCGTCAACCGCCTTTATCTCCGCGAAAGTTGCTTCCGGAGTTTTCAGTTTATCAATCATTTTTCCTAGCAGACAGAATTAGCCTGAATAGTGCACATAGAGGGGATAGGGGGGCACACCCTTGAATACCCTTATGATGCGACCCAATGCTTGCAAGATACCCGTATATAAGCTAAGCAACCCCCTGCGGAGATTTTCTGTCGCTTGTTTTGCATTCTCCGGGATATCACCCTTTAGATACAACTGCTCGTATATGACACACCGGCCAATTGAACCGGCAACTCGCTCCATAGCAACAATAGCTGCTCCCAATTTCTCCTGGTCGCCAACCGCAAGCTAGATCTCACAACGGTTAGTACATTTCCCTGTACTAGCTATAGTGGGACTGACCATTAAGATGAACCTAACTCCCGCCCAAAGCAAGGCAGCATGCACGGGGTCATATTGCACAGCTATGTCTCCCACTTCCTTAAATTTCGTGATCCAGCCAACAAGTCTATCGGCTTTCGCTTGCACATCGATCTCCTTATCTCCCAATCTAAACTTCATACGGTTCGCCATATTTGCCTCTTTCGCTTCAATTGCGGCATCTAAAACATTCTGCAATGCCTCCAGTTTGCTCGTTTTATCCACCCCCAGGCGCTGTTTAAGCTCATCCGGTAGTCCGTGGTAAGCTTGGGTCCATAGGTCCTGATTACTTCCCTCGGCATCACATGGCGATGCTTGCTGTGAAGCTGAACTGGTCGGTCTGGGGGAAGGCTTCGGGAATGTCCGCGTGGCTTGAAAACCTGAAGGAATTCGAATCGGCTTCTTTCGCTCTCCTTAGGCGTCGGGCCTGGCTGGGTGGATTGCGCCAAACTGTCCTGGGATCCGCTACCCCCTTCCGACTTCTTACTCCCGAATAGCCCCATCATAGATGCAGTCTGGTGAGTTAAAGATGATTGAAACTGGGGTTGCCCTTGTCGGTAGTATGTTCTGACAGAAATATCTGGGAGTAGTGAGATAGCAGAAACATCAGCTGTCTTTCGCCCTGCCGCATGTGTTGTCTAAATGGCGATTTGAGCTATGCACGCATATGCAGCCTCGCATGTTATGATAGGCTGCTAGCACCCCTGTAGGGACAGTGCAGTGTACCGGTATACCAGTAGTACACGTGATGGCTTAGCTTAGTTTGCATCTCTAAGCTCGTGCACGTGACAGCGCCAACAAAGACATCCCGTTGGCGACTGGGCACGAGCCTACTGATTCTGTACCCCAGGGCTCTGTGATTTCTCATGTATAGGGGTTCCGAAAAAAACCATGTTGAGGCACAAACCGTTTGGGTGTAGAGGCGGGGGTGCGACCAGTGCGGTCGGCAGAAGTAATAATATCTAAAGTAATGAATTCATTCATTGGATGGATGACATGAAGCTCCGTCGTCTAGTCTCTCCCAGAGCCTTTGTAGGTAGATTAGCTAGTTCAAGTGTGAGTTTTCGAAAAATTAGCTCAAAGGTCCTTATGTGACCAAGTCCGATGAATTGCATTAATAAGTACAGTCAAGGGAACGGCTGAACGCAGGGCTTGGGATAGTAATGAATTTTTTCACAACATTGAACATGGATTTCAAAAATATATTCTCCCCTAGAGCCCCCATGCCGTGTGAGGTTTGAACTCACTACCTTCTACCATGTGAGCCATATAGCCTTGAAGAATCTTTCACTATACTTCGCTTATACTCCTTCCAAGCTTCGTTCCAGGCTTTCATGTCGTAACATGTGGTTTTAAGCTGAACATGAACCCCTGGAATCAATTCTTATTTTAGTCCGCATTGCATGACGCATAACGCTACTATTATTGTATTCCTCTATTACTAGTTTGCATGCTTGTCGGCTCATCATGTATTTAATTGCACTTGCTTTCACTACTGCAGAAGACTTCAGGACGGTTCCTATATTACTATTCTCTACGTAGTAGACGCATGACTTCCACGATGTCTCTCCCTCTGCTCAGAGCTCCAAAGTGTCACCTTGGCGGGGATAAGGGTTGCGCTCATACAAGGCCTGGCTGTGGAAGATATCTGAACACGGTCCGTAGCTGAGGTCACTGGTGCTCGAGACTCACTCATGATCGTGTGAAGAAGTGTGAGCGTAGGTTGTGGTCAAGTAGTCTCTATCCCGTCTGTTGGAATACGATAATTATGCAGCCAATGATGGATAATTGGGCCGGTAGCAAGGGTGAATAGATCGGAGGAATATCATGGAACACAATCGATGGAATTGATCGGTCGATCTTAGGATTATTTGAAGGCATGGAGTGGTGAACAATATCCAATGAAGGAAGCTACACACACAGAGAGAGAGAGCACAAAGTGAGAGAGAAGATAGCACTGTATTGGCCTGCCTGATGCGTAGTGATGTGATGAGAACTGATGTGCACAAGAAGTAGGAAATACAGGAGCTATATATACATGAGATATGAACGTTGAGATATGTGGAACGCATAATGTGGCGCGCTCAAGACGCCTCAGCTCGGTGGGCTGAAAAAACTGTATTTGGAGGTGCGGGAATGGTGAGACTGAGAAGGGAGATTAGTGGAGATGAGACACTGAGGGGAAGATACTAGGCACTGATGGGGGAATGAGAGGGCGGAAGGGTGCGAATTTCCTGTGACACTGGGAGGCGGAGAGAGGGTGGATGAACTGGGAGACAAGATGTGAGACTGGTAGAGGTGGGTGAATGTCGGTAGAAGAAGCTGTTAAAATAGTGAATTAGACTAAGCAAGGTTTAGATTGGGAACCCCGACATCCTAAATAAGTAACACGCTAGCGGGCATTTCCCAAGTTCCGACCCAAAGAGGAAAGTATCGTGAGCTGGGCACCCTGGTTCTGAAAAATCCCCCCCCGGAATACTACGCACTTACTCCTTCAAGCTCACGTAGAAAAATCTAAGTGGTTCTCTCATCGACTATAGGGAAGGGGATCAACAGCACGAACACATTCAGCGGCGGGGGTTTTGGGGGTTTTTTTTTTCCAGATTATATGCCCAACCTTAGACTATGAGGCGGCCTTGGAACCTTTGACGGTCGACTGCCGCCCATGTACCTGCTGCGCCTGTCTAACTACATAAGGTTGGGCCAACGTCTGCCACTGTGCATGCGCCAACAATGCACCGCTGCGCCGAACTGTGTGTGCGCCAATCAGTAGTTAACAGCGCTCTACGAGAGCTTGTGCCAACCACACCAGTCAACACCACCACCAATCTCTGTGCGTTTAGGTGTAGTGTGGCGGCCACCTGCACTACCGTAATCTAGCTAACTACCAGTTCTTTAGCTAGACTACAACCAGAATAGGCCTCCTTTGGGAGCCCACTCTGCGCACTGCCAACTACGCTAGCATCCCTCAAGCGACGGGAGGGGGGTTCTTTCACACGGTACTTACATACCACAGCAAGTACCCGCTATACTTGAGTGATAGAAAGGCTGCCAGACAATACATAGAAGGACTAATCACAATAATATTATGCGACTCATGAAGAGAAATGCATACTCGGGCTTTTTGTGTAGAAGTTGAGACACGACAACAGGGCGAATTGGAATCAATGCGGAATCTTCCAAATCTAGGGCATATTAATTTGTAGTTCTGGTGATCTAATAAGGTTGTAAGAAAGGTGTAGGTTTGCTCTTGTTTTACCCTTTAAATACTCTTATCAAGCCCCCCATCCAAAAAAAACCGACGCATATCTCCTATGCTGCAACAAAACCACAGGTAGCCCACTGTATGGCAAATATCACCGGTGAAGTTAGCAAGTTCCAAATTCAACTCCCCTTAGAATTCCATGTATCTATTGCCATCGGGACTTCGGGCATACATACATGTACACTGCAAACATACGAGGCTACGGGTGAGAGAATGGTGAAGAACAGAGAAGATAAATATATCCAACGGAGCTATCTTGGAGATCGCTATAGACTTGTGTGCTATGGCTCCAGTGCTCTTGCTCGTCAAACAAAGAGACATGCGCTGTTTATATTCCCTACTCGTTCTCCCCACTTTCTCCATTAGTGACCCTGGTTCAATCACTTCCTCACGACTTTCTCCTTCTGGGAGCGCTGACGCCTGTGATCTGAGGGTATTCCAACATACACAGCATGAGACGAATACCTTCATCTCCTAAGCCATTCGATGCAACACCGAAGTAGGCTAGTTCACCTACCCAAAAAGACTAAGCAGTCCATCTAAACCCTTCGACCCTCCCCCAAAAGAACCCCCTAACAAAACACAGGTTGCGTACCGTATACCTTCATACCACGTCCCGGATCTCCCTACGTCTACACAGTTCGACCTCAACGGCGCCAAAGGTACTTCCAACGTATCTAGTCCGCACCCAAATTGCCAAAGCCTCGTGTACGTACATCTTTTACCATTTCTGGAGCCCTGGATGTAGATATATAGCTACTTCTTGCACATACTCCTGGATGTCGAACTGGGGGGAGGGGGCAGGGGAGGGAAAGGGGGAAGAG
>Ga0307511_10006346_pt1 | contig 11923 bp, 5 predicted proteins | sample 13_EM_MG_FD_200266 | JGI IMG/M metagenome (GOLD analysis project Ga0307511, IMG submission 200266) | Populus trichocarpa ectomycorrhiza microbial communities from riparian zone in the Pacific Northwest, United States - 13_EM | ecosystem: Host-associated > Plants > Roots > Unclassified | place...
AGCAGGTAGTTGTCAATGGTTCTGTAGATTCCATTGAAGACAACATCCCCGATTTAGATCAGATCCTGCATCAAGACACAATTGCTATTGTTTTCTGTTTCGATGTCCATGTGTTTTCCCTCTCTCTTTATGATTTTCTTTTCCTCTTTACATTGCTGTTGTTTTCTTGTTATATGCAGAAGCACTTATTTGTGGTTGCAAAACGAATTGACGAGAGAGGGATAAAAGAGGGGAATTGTACTATAGAAGTCTTCATTTGATTTGTCAAAAACATGAGTCTTTGAACGTGATTTTTTTATTTTTTTTGGGTTGACCCGGGTCAACCCATCTGACCCGTGACCCGATCATTAGACCGGGTCGACCACCGGGTTGGGTTTCAAAACTATGTCTTTTGTGCAGTTTTTTTTTTGGTATAGTGAAAATAACAAACAAACTAAGAAGCCCTTGAAAAAATACACCCCATCAAGTTCGAACTATAGTTATCTATTAAGCTGTAGATGTTCCTAAGGAGCCATTCATCGCCATCATAAACTTTCCCAAATGAGATAATGTTTCTCTGATGCGATCCACCAAAAAGTACACAGGAACAAATGAACATCCGGGAAAGAAGAAAAAACCATAACCCAATCTGTTGGATTATTGCACCAAAACCCAGACATGTTATTCAAACTTACTTTGCTCCAAATACTCATTGTTGCACCACAATCCCGCAAGCAATGGAGCACTGTCTCATCAGCCGCTTGGCAGCGCATGCAACTAGCTGAAGTAGATAACTAACAAGAATGAAGGTGATTAGTAGGTAGGCTTCCATGAAACACAAGCCAGGTCAGCGTCCTAATCTTCTCTAGACAATTAAGATGAATCAGCCATCCCCGTTTAACATCAGACCTTGTCTCTCTATAGCGATGTAACAACCAAGTATAAGCAGCCTTGGGTTTATATACACCTGCAGAAGAACTCTAAGCTACACAATCTTTTAAGTTTGTGTTAGATGGAATTGGAATAGATAACAATCGGTCCCTTATCTGCATAGGAAGAATAATAACTACTTTGTCAAAATTCCAGGAGCCATTGAACCAAGCATCCTTAATTTACCCTCAAATCAATGTCCGATATATGTACTACTAGGATTAATTCAGCTAACAAACCTTCCTCAAGCCACCTATCATACCGTAAAGAAACATCTCCAGAACCCAATCTATAAACAAATCCATCACGAAGATAAGAGAAGGTTTTCATAGTAGACTTCCAAGTAAAAGAAGCCAAGCCTGTAGACAAGGATTGATGGTAAAACCCTAGAAAATGAATGCATGATATTAAGTGAATAAAGAATTCCCATTAGTAAAATTTCAAAGCTTTAGCATAAAGTATTGAAACACACATAAATGGGTAAGGAGAAATTTAAGGCCTAGTATGGAAAGACAAAAGAATGAGGGGACTAAATTGAAAATGTATAAACAAATGAGAGACAAAACAAAAAAGGAAAAAACCTGTCAACATTAAGAAGAAGAAGAAGAGGGTTGGCGGTGGAATAGAGAAGGAGACGAAAAGAAAGAGGCATTCTTCTCTTCAACACTTTCTCTCAAGAACAAGTAAAGAAAAACACATGCAAACAATTACATGAGATGAAATAAGAGGTTTGAGTGAAGATTTAAACACCAAAAACAAAACAAATTGAGGGAGAAGAAGAGAGGAGGTTGGCGGCTGAAGAGGGAAGATAAAGAGAGGCCAAAAGATTTGAGGGAGAAGGAGTTTCGAGAGTAGAAAATGCAGCTAGGAGCAATTTCAAATACGTTGGGTAAGTTTTATACAAAAATACTAGCTCTTATATTATAGTTCTTAAGGGATTTTTCTGAGTAGATTGAAGGTGAGGATAGAGTGTGAAGGGGAGATGAAGAAGGCTTGATAATGTTTTACCAAAATTAAAGAACATGATGACTAAGAAAAGGCTTGAAAGCTTTCGCCCAGACATGAACAAATGATGGGGGGAAACCTTTTTTATGCTAGGTTATGCATGCATGCTAAAATAACAAGTGTAGGATCCTACAAGAAACTATAGTGTGCTGAAGTTTAAACATGTAAATAATTTTATGTGGTGCATGCTCTTATGAAGCTAAATTTGAATATGTAAAATCTCAAGAATGATCATTGCTAGGAAATAACTTGTGTTCTATACAAAGGATGTTAGAAAGAGGGGAAGAAATGTATGAAAATAATTGTTTGTGTGAGATATACAAAACTGAAATTCTAGACAGTGTTGTTAGTTAACTTGAGACCAGACATTAATTTAGTTAAAGGAAGAATTTATGATGTTTCCCTTCATGAAAGTTGTATAATTGGATGTTAAATTTTAAATGGGACTGGAATTATCTAAATCGAAGCTGTAGAACTCTAGATATAGGTAAAAACCTGAAGACAAGTTAGATTGAGAAATTCTGGACATAATGTGCACTAGACCTTAAAGTGAACATTTAGGTTTACAACTAAGAAAATATGGGGTAAATGTCTTTATGAAAAATGTGTTCAATGATGTTAAATTTTACAGAGAACAAATCTTACTCTATTTGGAGCTATATAACTTCAGATATGGATAAAACACTAGAGAAGGGTCGGGTTGTATGTTACAAGACAGACCCGCATGCCATAATATTTCAATGAATTTAAACATATAAATGGCAGAACTGGGTTTAACCTTCTTCATATAAATTGTGTAATTATGTCTTAGCTCACTAAAAAAATAAACTCCAAATAAAATGAGTTTTACAACTCTAGAGGGGAGAGAAACACTAAGCAATATCCAAGTGTTTTGTCATGTATTGTTGAACATAATGAGTTTTGATATGAAGTTAAAAGAAGTATTGCTTGTATAAAGAATGAGTATGTAAGTTTTTTAAGGAATGTACTAACAAAAAATATTCGTATGGTTAGAGGGGAACACCGGGTAGAGGATCTTCTATCGGAGGAGCTCACTCGACCAGAGAAGAAGGTAAGTGAAAGAGTCTACAACGCATGAGGTTAAATCTAATTTTCTGAATTTATGATGAATACTGAAACATAAAAGTAATGTGAATGAATTATGAACATGATGTGAGATTAATGTAATTGAAATGCTTTCGTAACGAGCAAAAACCAATGTGGGGATCGTTTTTTATGTTATTGGAAATTAATGAATTTGAATTGCCTATAAATTTGAATTTTTAGATTAATGATGACAACTTAACATGAAAAAAATGTGGATGAATTATGAATATGATGTGAGGTTAATGTAGTTGAGTTACTTTCGCAATGAGTGAAAGCCAATATTGGGATTGTTTTCAAAGTATTGAAAACCAATGAATTTGAGTTGCTTTCGCAATGAGCGAAAGCCAATGTTAGGATTGTTTCTGAAGTATTCGGAAACTAATGAAATTGAGTTACTTTCACAAAGAGCGAAAGCGAATGTTAGGATTGTCCCAAAGTTTCAGAAATCAATGAATTTGAGTTGTTTTCATAATGAGCAAAAGACAATGTTGGGATTGGTTCTGAAGTAATCGAAAACCTATGAAATTGAGTTGCTTTTGCAATAAGCGAAAGCCAATGTTAGGATTGTTCTGAAGTTTTGAAAATAAATGAATTTGAGTTACTTTCGTAATGAGCGAAATCAAATGTTGGGATAGTTTCAAAAGTATTCACATATCAAGGAAATTAAGTTGTTTTCGCAATGAGTGAAAGCCAATTTTGGGATTGTTTCTGAAATATTCGAAAACTAATGAAATTGAGTTGCTTTCGCAATGAGTAAAAGTCAATGTTGGGATTGTTTTTGAAGTTTTAGAAACCAATAAATTTGAAGTTGTTTTCGTGATGAGTGAAAGTCAATGTTGGGATTGTTTTCAAAGTTTTAGAAACCAATGAATTTTTAGCAACATAAATTCACCCAAAAAAACAAAACGAATGAAGAAAAATTGAGGTATAGGTCAAGACAACACAAATTGAAAATCTTGAGGATTTAATCAAGGTGGAATTATAAGTTTGGGAGCTAATTTTGGTAGAAAAGGGAAGATTTGATAAGATTTTGGACTTAATTAAACTTTGAATTAGTTTAATTAATAAAATCATGAGCTTAATTGAAGATTTGAGACTTAATTAAACTTTGAATTAGTTTAATTAATGAAATTATGAGCTTAATTGAAAGAATTGACAAGTCTAGGGTTTTAATTAAACTTTGATTCGGTTTAATTAATGATATCGGGAATTTAATTGAAGAATTGATAAGTTTGAGGGCTTAATTGACCTTAGAAATAGTTTAATTAATGAGATCAAGGGCATAATTGAAGACATATTAAATTTCTAAGTTACTTTAGGTCAAAATTACAAGAGATTAAAGTCCAAGGATTGTTTTGTAAAAGGTGCTGCAATGTAGGGGTTTAAATACAATTCTACCCAGGGTCCCGATTAAAAAAATGTTAAAACTTGGAGGACCATATTGAAAAACAGCCGCCCCAGTCCAGAAATAGTGTCGTTTTTCATTTTTGTTCATTGTCTTCTTCCTCTGAAAATAAAGGAAACTCCCTACAAAAAAAAAGAAGGAAAAAGCATCTATCAGACCACCCACACGTGCAATGTGATCTTCACAATTGTCATCACCACCTTCCTAGACCTTTCCCTTCAAGAACAAGATGCTAGATATCTGTTTTTTTCATTGAAAATTTTTAACAGGTCGCCACGATGTCCAAGTGTGACAAATCTGATATTTGATTATGAATCTAAAGTAAAAATAAAGTTCATGAGACAAAAATATTTTGCAAGAGAAATTATAAAATTGTTATAATTATAGGATTGATATTGCATCAAAGCATTGTTTCTAAAATGTTCTTGGTCGATGCTCTCTTAAATATTAGACATTTATTAGAGCCGTAAAGACTGATACATATTATATTCTTTTCTTGGAAAGAATCATTTGTTCTTATAAGCTGAGGTATAAGAGATACATATAACTAATATGTTGGTACTTGTCAAAAACATGTACATTAAACTGATTTACATGAGAATTCTATATGGAGATATCACTTGTGTCTATGGAAAGGCTCACGTGACAGTTGTTTTGATCATGTTACATGTTATCTTGGTAAAGGTAACAAATGGGCAGACATTGGATATAACATAAACTATATGAAGGTATTTGAGTGACCAAGAGAGGATTCATCATCCTAGGTGAATTAGAGAAAATGTTCCACAAGTTTTCTCAAATAATATTGATTGTTAAATCCTTGTACAAGATGGAATGAGATTTGAAAAGAGTTTCAAATCTTATTCAAATGATCAATGACTATAATGTTGCGAATAAATATGATTTGACATGGCAGACACACTCCATGCTAAAATATCTAAATCAAAATATTATTGAGAAGGAATAATTATTACACTAAAAAATCAGTCATTGAAAGGTTAAGTCAAACCACTTATGACTTTCATAATATTTGGAGGATCATGACACGTTGCTAACGGTACACTTAATCTTCAAATATAAATTAATCAATTATTGAATTGATAATAAATTAAATTGTTTGATTTATTTATTTTTATTTATTTAGAATTATAATTTATATTTGGACTAATATATTAAGAATCTAATGGGTCACATACATTAGGTACCATTAGTCAAAAATTAAACTGAAATCATTAATCAAGTTTGACTTGATTGAAAATAATTTTAGAAATTAAACACTAGAATGTATTTAATTCAAGAATTATAATTCTAGTCCTGGAATAATCAAGTAGGGACTTGATTGATTAAATTTCAAAAATTATTCTTAAATAATATATGGATATTATTTAAGGGGCAAATAGATATTTTTTTTATTTATAGGGTTTCAGGATTTTCTATAAATATAAAGTTATGCCTCTTATTTTTTAGAGGTTGTCCATTAGACAGAAAAAACTACACAAGTCACCTAATAGAGAGCTAGCACTCTAGGCATAGTAATCTCTCTCTTCTAAATAGGAATTTAGGAGATTTCTCACTAGTTGTCGTGTGTATTACCATTGGAGGCTGGACAATTGAAAAACTTGTGGTTTGGGACAACCCAGCCTTTAAAGAATTATTCAAAGCTGGAGAAGATTAAATCTTCAGGTAATAAATCCCTGAATAACTCAAGATCTATCTAACGAGATCCTAGAGACTCTTGAATATTTTTTAAAATTTATCATTTTTGCTGCGTGTATAAATTTCAGGAACCCAATGAACCTGAACCGAATAACTAGGTGGTGACTCCTTGATCCCGACACCGCAACACCACGCACCCACATGCGACAGAATGGCAACTCCATTGGAGATTTTCTGTTTTGGACTAGGCTCTATGTGTTTTATGTGGTTTATGTGTTTAAAGTTTTGCATTCGGTTTATTTCTTTTTTACTTATTCACTCTTTAGCATGTTTTATCCTACTCACGCATGTATGTTGGATATGGATGAATGACTTCATGCATCACAAGTTTATTTGTGATATATTGCTTCAGAATACACACACATGAAAACTTCAATTTAGGTGGAGGAGTAACGACTGACCTTATGACTTTTTAGTTAGGGATTAAGTTCATGAAACTATCTGACTCTTTGTTGAGTGCTTGGACTGGTAGTAATTGGTATAGAGACCCCTTTAAGACTAGATAATGTTACCTCAATGTCTCTCGTAAAAGGACATAGAACCTGCCTATAGGATGTATGTTCCACAAATAAACATTGTTGCATTAAGACATGCTTAACCCTAAAAAGCATCTTGAATTGCAGGATTTAGGGCTAATAACATGGTCATCATTAAAGAGATGACCTCTATTGAATACGGGTTGGATTTTGAATCCCTATAGCTCTTAGAAGGGGATTGCCTGAAACTGGATGATGGTAAATTGTCACTCATCAAAAAAGTGAGTTGCACTAGAAACAATTTGAAGAAGCTCATCTCACACATGAAAAGCATCCGCGATGATGTAGAATTTAGAAATTAGCCTTGATGTATTTTTAGAACCCCAAGTACTGGTGCTTCACTTTTAAGAACATAGACATGTGTCATACTTTAGAAGAGTTTACTAACCAAATTCTCTCGAAATCTATATAAAATCTACTTTCATGAAAGGTGCGACAAAGTGCTAACTGAATTGACTGAATTGATCAAAGTTTGAGATCTCCATAAGATATTGGAGAAAAGTGCTACTGACCTAAAGTGGAAGATGATCAAAGAGGTATTCAAAAAGAGAAAGAATGACTCTAGATTTGCTAAAGAAAAGGGCATGATATTTGCTTTAAGGATCTCCGGATTGGTGTTATTTCCAAACCTCACCATTATAAAAGGGTTGGCTAAGGATCAATGAGATGTTGTAAACAGTTGTTGTGCATATAGGTGATTAGCCATCTAAGAACCAATAAGCCAATATTTAATAACATCTGGTGGTTTAGTCAAAGACCATTAAAGATAGTTAAAGAAGAAGAGTGGAAGGACTTGAGTGAGGAAAACTAGAAAGTAAAATTGTAAGGAATCATGCAAGGAGAAATGAAATGGGAAGCCCCGTGGATGAGAGCAATAAATTGCTTGATGAGTTATGGTCAAAGACGATGGGTGCCTCTGATTTGAGTGACTGAATATGTCATCTACGCATCCGCTTTGGTTGTAAGGCAAATTGAAGGCATACAACATATGCCAAGGACAGTTGGATAATCCTAATTCTCCAAATTATTCAATGACCAATCTATTTTGGAAGTTGTGTAAAACATCAAGCAACATTGAAAGCTTCTGGTATTTGTCAAGATTGAATTAGATGGTTTGAGAGATCTAAATACTAGTGAAAAGTATTCAAGGTGGAGAAATCTATCACTAGTCACCATCCCCATGACTCTTGGATTTGAAGTTGAGACTTCATAAGTTGTTAAACCAACTAAAAGGAAGAGGATTATCAATGAGGAAGAGTTGAGAGAACAATTGGAAAAGCTTTTTATGAAGGTAGGCACTAGTAAAGCCCTCAAAATATCCCTCGAGGAGCAGCATCTCATTGAAGAGAAATTGAGAAAGTTTGTAGAGTAATAGCTAAAGGAAAAGGACAAGAAGATCATGTTTTTGGAGAAGCAATTGAAAGAAGAAAAGGCGACTAAAAACCGAGCTAAGGAAAAGCGATAACAATTAGGAATACATTGGATACAAACCAGTATTGAGCTAGAGGCTTTGAAAACCAATTTCAATGATTACCAATAAAGGGCTTACATGTCTTCAAGGACCCAAGCTGAGTTAGAAAGCTAGATTGAGCAATATGAAAGGCTACACAAGAAGCATGTAATGCTGAAAAGTGAGCTGGTTGAAGCAAAAGCCAAAGGAAAAGTTGTCGGGGTCTTCAAAACTAATTTGGATAATATGAGAGATAAGATAAACCTACTAGAGAAGAAGATTGACAAAGTAAAGGCCAAGGAAAAATATTTGGAAGAAAAGAATGGACTACTTGAGTGTCACAACCAAATGATTGACACCAACAATAATCAACTGAATCGGAACAACATGTTCCTCTTGGAGAAGATGAGAAACATAGATAAACATATTAATTAAGCCTTTATTTATGCCCAAATAATTCGCCATAATGTCCAGCAAGTTGGAAAGGATGTCCACCGATATCAATAAAGCATGGTTGAGACTAATGTTTTTCTTAGGAATATGGATAATAAAGGCTTTGCCTTTCTTCCTGTAAACGATAATGATGAGTAGACTAGCTTTCAAATGTAAAACTTTTCATCAAGTATTAATGAAAAGAGCTTAAACCCAACCTTTTGAGCAATATCTCTTTGTGATTAGTGTATTTTTTATTAAGCATTGGCTCATATTAAATTTTCTCAACAGCTACAAAAAGGTCAAAACCCTACCCGTTTATAAAGGAATGGTGGCTATATATCAACCTGAGGTATAGCTAATCCATATCCAATATACATCATCATACATAATCATACATCCATATGCATTTACATTTATGAATTATGGAATGTGCATAGCAGGTATTCGAAATATAGGTCCCCTTGCCAGAATCTACAATATTAGGCTTCGCAAAAGGATGGAAAATGAAGAAGGGGCTCACCTTAAGGCCCACTAATAGAAGGAAATGAAAGATGTTAAGAACAATATGGTTCAGATGGCTAGCTTACTTGAGCAACTCTTGCAAACATAGTCTGGGGGAGGGACATCTAGTTAGCAGCCAACCATGTTACCGCCACCAATAACTCCTGTTATCATTGACTCACAAAACTTAGGAGAAAATCGCGCTACTAGACCACAAGGAACAACGAGCATTCTAATAACTTGCCTGATTACACTTGCTCAAGTACCGACCATAATATATCTAACAATGGAGGGTCCCCACGGGGTTGAATCCTCTGAACATCTTTAACAAGATAAATAGGCTACCTGGGAGGAAAGATTGAGGGTTGTTGAGGGATTTGTTGGTGCCAGATGTAGTGGTGCCCATGAAGTTTAGGGTGCCAGAATTTGTCAAGTATACGGGACTGCAATGCCCTAATACGCATTTGAGGTCTTACTACAATAAAATGGCAGAAGTCATACGTTATGAAAAGTTACTCATCCATTTATTCCTAGATATCTTGATTGGTTCTGCGTTAAGCTGGTACATGACCTTGGATAACACAAGAGTAAAAAAATAAAGTGATCTTGTTGATGCTTTCTTGAAACAATACAAGTTCAATATTGACATCGCTCTAGACCAGATGAGCTTGATGGTGATGGATAAGAGAAACAAGGAAACCGTAAGGGAGTACACCCATAGGTGGAAGAACAAGGCAATGCATGTACAACCACCTTTATTGGAGAAAGAGATGGTGAATCTATTCGCCAATAATTTCAAGTCCCCATATTATGAGCATCTGATGGGTTGCTCCGTCCAACATTTTTATGATGTTGTTGTTATTGTTGAAAGAATAGAACAAAGGATAAGAGCTGATATAATATCAGAACCTCCTAAGAAAGGGGGTTTACTGGGAAGAAAAATGATATTGAAGTAAGTAATATGGAAAGAGGGTATAAAGGTAATAAGAATTACCAAAGCCAAAGCTACCATACCATATCTTCTCAAATATCCACTATTAACTTTGTTAAGCCTCTTCCGGTAAACTAGCTCACTAACCCGCTAGAAAACCAAGCCGAAAACAATTTAAGAAGAACCTACCAAAGAAACCAAGAATAACTCCTACCCCTACTTATGCCCTTAGAAGAATTTAATTAATTAATTATCCTAGCTTAAAACACAACACACAAGATAGTATAGAGCAAGTAAGGGGTCGATCCCACGAGGAAGGTCTAATTCAGATTTTTATGCTATATGATATGCAATTTGGAGGGGGGTTTGGAGTTATCTAGGCTAAAGCAAAAGTAAACAGAAAACTACCAAGCAAAATAAAATAAAATCAAAAAATTATTAAGAGAACAAACCTTGGTTTCAAGTAAACATCCACCTACGGAAATCAGAACTGATCACTGAAACGATACATAAATTTTATATTCTAAATATTTGTCCTTTCTTAACACTAGTTAATTAACGGATCCACCGTATAACTAACTCTAACCATCAAATAACAACAGTGTCCGCACTAGTAATTTAATTGAATGACAACATTAAAAACTGGATAAATTGATTAATCTTAACAATATGACTGTCTGCAGTCCATGTTTGATTTGTTTGAATGTTCTTTCTAAGGTTAATAACGTAGATCCGCCACAATTATTAAACTTAGTTGCTTCACAAGTTCATATACCACAACTCCAGTTTTGATATCAAACATAGCAACAGATTGTCTACAATAATAACTTGGAGTCCGTTCTAGCAATTAAAATAAAAAATCATAGAAAAAATAAGCATAGGAGAACAAACATATTCATAATATAAACTAAAAAGAAAAGGTAAAATAAATCTCACAGTTCTTGAAATTCGAAGGTTTCCGTGTCCTTACAACCAAGAAAAAGAGTTTAGCCTTGCATGTCTATTGAACAATTAATCAAAAAGAACGAAGAAAACTTGATTTTAGGTTTTTCAAAGGAAATGGCTGTTTTTTTCTCTCTTGGCTAGTCGTCCTCTCTTTTCCTTTCTCTCTTTCTTTTTATATCCTAGGAAACCCTAATCCTTTTTATACAAAATAGTCCTTTCCTAAGTAGACAATTTACATTTAAGCCTTTCAACAACTATTTTCCTAAAAAAAGAGAAATAGCCTTGCATAAAATCTTCAAGCTTTGACTTTAGAGTTAGAAAGCTAAATTGTCGAAATAAAGACTTGGGTGACGATTTGGATGCTTTGAGAAGTTCTTTGGACTTATTTCTTCACAAAACCTGTCTGCTGGCAGAATTCATATGTCATCTTAGAAAACTCATATATCTCTCATATGAGCTCCTTTTCTGCTGACATTTTGTAGGCTGATAGGTTTTTGAGTTAGGAATCCAACAAAATTAAATTTGCATCAAATGGACTTCTGTAACTCAATATATTAAAGGTCAACCTTGGTAGAATGCAAGATTTAACTTTGAAGGATGCGATCTCCATGGTCTTTCTCTTTTTATTTTTCTTACCATATATGTACAAAAAGGTATGGATGTTAGCTTGCTAACGCCACTAAAATCACTTCATTTCAACTTCTAGAGCTCAAGCTCTACACAAAACATCGATTAGAGGTTAAATTTGTCAATTATCTCCAATTTACTTCGTTTTGAATCTTTCATCCAAAAGTGCCTTCAAAACATAAAATAAAGAATATCAAGGCATTTTATGTATAAAATATAGGCAAAACACTAGGTAAATGTGGGTAAAACTATCAAATAATATGGTTGCATAAGAAGTATATTATGAATGGAACATTGGTGATGATTTAGAACGAAGAGACATTAGCAATGGTGTAAAATAGGCATGTTCATGGTTT
>Ga0307511_10006347_pt1 | contig 11922 bp, 4 predicted proteins | sample 13_EM_MG_FD_200266 | JGI IMG/M metagenome (GOLD analysis project Ga0307511, IMG submission 200266) | Populus trichocarpa ectomycorrhiza microbial communities from riparian zone in the Pacific Northwest, United States - 13_EM | ecosystem: Host-associated > Plants > Roots > Unclassified | place...
AAAATAAGTTGTTTTTGTTCTCATTATCAATTAAATAAAAAGAAGAGATAAATTGCAGGTTATTCTTTTAAAATTCAAGCACATATTAGGAATACGGTATAAACCGTGTTTTATAAAAATTTATTTTTTTTATTAAAAATTTAATTTTTTATATATTTTGGATCGTTTTGATGCGCTGATCTAAAAAATAATTTTTAAAAAATAAAAAACATTATTTTAATGTATTTCAACATGATAAACATTTTAAAAAACAACTATAACTAAATTCTCATACAAGCTTTAGTCTTACCGTCTTAACAAAGCCTTAGATTAAAATAAAAATAAGGTAAGAATTAACTAAACCGATATAAATTGTAAAGAAAATAAATTAAAGAATTCACCTAAACTAACCAAGTTAAATAAATAAATCGATTCATGACTCAATTCACCAGGATAAACCCAATCAAAACCTGTTCAACAATTTTTTTTATAATAAATATAAATTTAACATCTACTGTCTCTTTTCTAAATCTTAGTGTGCATTTCGTCAACTTTTTCTTCAATCTTTTTCAACCTTCTCTTCATATCCTATGAGTCTTTCCAAACCAAAAAACCAAAACTAATAATATGACCAAAATCTTCTCTTCATCTTGCCTGTGGCCAAGAGCTATAAAAATCTGACCTTGCAGGATCCCATCAATTTTCACCAAACAAGTAACACTACAGAGTCACAGACGCTTTCCAAAAAATTGTATCCTCTCTTTTTTTATTTGCGTAGTGCACTAGCATTGACATCCATTTCATCTTCATCGAAGCTTTCTTCACTGTTCATCTGTTGCTTGTGCTCATCATCTTTGTGATCATGAAAGGGATCCATTATTGGTTTTATTTATTAGGGCTTTATTTTCTCTGGTGGAAAGAATTTCTTAGGGTTTCAATTTGGGGTGAAAGAATTAAGGATTTGATAGGTTGATGTTTGATTATATATCTTGGTGAGTGATGAATACTGTTGCTATTCATTTTTTTGTACAAAAAAAAAATAAAAATAAAATAAAATACATACAAGTAAATACACTTAAAGCAAGTCTAAGAAAGGACTACCCAAGTTTAATGATGGAAGATCAGAACACCAAGTGAAAGTTGGCAAACCAAAATGTCTAAATTAACAACCCATGGTTTTGATTGACAAGGGAGCCCATCGGTAAAAGTGCTTTAGGTGTTCAAATTGAAATTTTGAAAGTTTAATTAAATTTTTTGAGGGTTTAATTGCAGGGAAAATCAACTTTTAGGAGTTAGTTTTGATGTCAATTAAAACAAATGAAGTTTAGGGATAAAAATCGGATTTCAGAAAGTTTAATTGGTCAAATCAGGGGCTTAATTGCATAAAATTCAAAGTCTAGTGAGCATATATGGACATAATTTAATAATTTATGAACTAAGGATGAACTTGCAAAACACGCACGACTTCAGGGACTGGAATCAAGAGAAATCAGGGGTTAAATCGAAGAAAATTAGAAGTTTGGTGGTCATTTAGAGGTTTAATTGAACAAATCAGAGACCAATGATCAACTTGTATAAGACACTCAAAATTGGGGCTGACAAATGAATCTGGCAGGGACGCAATTGCACGAAATTAGAAAGTTAGAAGGAAATTATAGGTAAAATCAAACGAAATCGGAAGAATAAGGATCAAATTAAAAATTGTCATATCCCATATCAAAAAAACCCTAATCTGTAGGAATTAGTGAAAATGACGTCGTTCAAGGTACTATGCATCTTTTTCTTCAGTTTTTGGCTAATCAAGTAGCCACTTTTAGATGAATGAATACGACATTTCTAACCACCCCAAAGGTTGTAACTACCACAATTCAACTGAGAAACACCCCCTTTACAACCTCATGTCTTTAAAATCAAACATTTACATCTCATATTCTATATTAATCTCCACAACATCTTGTCCTTAGCTAGCCAGCATTACGGTTTCAATCATCATGCTGTTTGAGTGAGAACTTTCAAATGTTTGAATATAGAGCTACAGACCTCCAAATCAAGCAAGAATATCAAAAGATATGCACCCTCTCTACCAAGTTCAGGTGATCTCAAGCAATGTTGACGTTGAAGTTGCTCCAGTGAAGCCATGAAAGTGACCAACCTAGTCATCCTTGACAAGGACACCTATTTACAAAAAACCACATAACTTTTTTATGTGCTCCCACTTAGAAACCCCCAAAAGGTTCCCATCAAGGGTTTAAAACCTTTCTCTCTAGATCTAAAGGCAAAAAACACCTTATCTTTGTCTCTAAGTTTTCTATAAAACCACCTAAACCCAAAACCATTGGTTCTATGGCAAAACCAGCTAGGTTTTAATCTATTAGAAACCTAACAAACCCATCTAGAAGACTTTAATCTGCCTATAAAAGGAAGGGATCCAAGAGTAGCAAAGACAAAGAGATAAATAGAGGAAAAGAGGTCAAAAGGGAGGAGAAAAGAAATTTTAACTAAGGAGCAAACAAGTCGGTCTAGAGGAACTTGGAAGTTGTAGCTCTATCTGCCTGAAGATAAAGAAGAAGGAGGGCAATATCAAAAAAATCAATCTAGATTTGAAGGTTTCTAAGCTAAAAAGATATATACTTTCAAATCTTGAAGATGGAGTTCATGAGGCCTACTGAATTGATCTCTTGTGTTCAATGTAAAGTTTTGAATATTTTAACATGTTGTTGATTGGTTTTACATATTGCATTACATGTTTGTTTTGATTTTATGAATACCAAAATGGCAGTAAAGAGAATGCTTATTTTCTGTGATGGAGAGTTAATGTTGGTGTTCTGGGTTGTTAGCTTAGTCTTTTGGAATGACAAAAGTTGAATTTTAAAGTTATGATTGATTAAGCATGCCTTCTCTTTTGATTTGCTAGTTTTGGAAATTAAAAAATCCATGCATTTTTAGTTTTTGTTCTATTTAATAGTTTCTTTGGTTCCAATAATATTCACCATTGATAATATGGTATGTGAGAATAATAAAAACATGTTTTAGAGGCTTAAAATGGTCATTCTGGGTGCATTTAGCTTTTTATGGGTTTTTGGATTTTGGATTCTACGGATTCATCCGTTGAATCTTGCCTTAAGTACTAGTTTTAGAGTTTGTTTCGATTAATTTCTGGTTTATACATGTTTGTTCGTTATTGTTAGTAAATAATCTAGTAGTTTTATGTACAAAAAACACGTTTAAAAGATTTTAATCTTAGGGTTTCAGTTTTGAACCGAAACTCATTTCGGCAAAATCATGTGTATCTGGTGACAATTGAAGTGAATGAACCCTTGATTATTGTTTAACACGTGATGGGGAACAAAAGTATGCCTCTCTTTGTTTGATATTTGGTCTAGATTGATATTTGTGTTTGTAATGACGCCTTTGAATGTTCTTCAATTTGTTTTTCTTTTATGCATTTGATCCGTTTTGGCTGAAATTTTATCAAGTTTTTATGTTTTTATGAAGTTTGATCTGTTTTAATTTTGATTTTTCTTTTGGGTTTATTTCTGAGTCAACTTAGTCAGGCTAACCTAGCCAATTCAACCCAGTTGGGTAAAAAAAAAATTAGATTTGCCTTTAGGCTTTGTTTGGATTTTTTTTTCTTTTGAATTTTGGATTTAGGGATATGTTTGGTAAGACCTCTTTTAATTTTTTTTGGATAGTTTTTATTCCAAAAATCCTAGAAATATACAAAAAAAAAAGTCTTTTTACATGTTGCATACGATCAAGTCTCTCAAAAATACAAAAAAAAAATCATATTTCATTAAAAAAATAAAATACATAGTATGTTTTTTTTTAGCATGCATTTTGGATTTGATAATCAATTTATTGAATCCATAAGAATGTGACCAATATTCCAATAATCACCAATTTTTTAATTCATGAGGATTAATAGCTAAATATTCTTGTATAAATGTTAGACCTCCAAGCGAGATTGATATTTAAATATCAGGAGTTGACCAATTTTTTTAGAGTTATTCTAAATATTCACTAATTTTAATTGGAAGTATTTTTAATCATAAAATACAAATTATGAAAAACTTTTTCATAATAATTTATTCGGGTATACAAGCCTATAATAAATTCTTAACAGCAGGTTTATTCCTACAAATAAATCTTATTCCTAAGCCACATATAGACCACCAATCAGAAAACCATCAAACCCTCTAAACCACATCAAATGACACAAAACTGCTTACCTCAGGAAGGGTGCGCTATGGATGATAATACATTCTCTATCCACAACCAGTCATTTACCCTTTGAATCTCTGATAAAACCAGTAAACTCGGTTTTTCTAACGACTCTAAACCAAATAAGTAGGTAGCGACTCCCAACAACTCCTTGATACCTCTCACCCACGTGCGACAGATACAATAAGAGATCTTATTCAAGAAGACAAGTTAATCTATAATTTTGTTAATTTAAGATGGGTGTTTTTGGGCTTTAAAATAACATAATAATGAGGTCCAACTAGAATTGGATCAATTATATTGCCAACATCCAAACAATGAAAAGTCAATTTAACATAAAAAAATGTGCTCCATCTTTTTCATCATAAAATATTTTTTGGTTGACCCTTCTGATCAAGGACCCAGAGCTTAGCCTGAGTTGAGTTTTAAACTTATAGTGCAAACATTACAAGTATATTGACCTAATAAGACTCTCTAGACTAGGAAGGATTCTAATGCATCGATTCATTTCTGGCCTGGTATGATATATTACCAACGGTCCTGGCTCAGTATGATCATAGTATGATCATTTATTGAGTTAAGCTCACGTTTAGTAACTTTGATGGCTCAACTAGCCTAGTCATTATGTCTTTGTTAAGAAAAGAAAATTACCATGTATTAGATATATTATATATATTAATATATGTTAATACAAAGATTGAGTGTTTTAATCAATCATGTTATTCCAAGTCTAGTCTTGTAGCTAATTAAACTTATTTAGAATTTAACAAGTGACGATGCGACTACCATCTTTATCAAATGAGAAATGAATATTTTAGATCTCAATTGCTTAGAAAGAGTTAAATATTCTAAAAACACCATCGTATAAAGAAGCACATGAGTTTTAAAAAAAGAAAGAGAGTGCATAAATCTTAAGCGCAAAAAATAAAGAATGAAGTAAAAGAAATAAACCTTTTAGTAATAAATAACTAAATTACAAGAATTTGAATGTGGGGCTTGCTATTATTTATAGTTATATCTAGCCCTATTGATACTATTACAGAGTTTGAATCCTACTTGCATAGCTAATTTTAATTTTATACAGATATTGATAGCATATACGAAGACTTATTAAGTCCTAATACAAGGTAAACTTCTCTTTTATTGATATACACATGAATCTTAGGCTAATAATCTTTGATGTTTGATTAGTTATTCTTTTAAGGACTCCCAACGAATTGTTTTTTATTCTTCCTAGTGCATACTTACTTTTGGTTATTAATAGTGAAGTGATACTTTCTAGGAGTCCAAATTCATAGATGATATGTTCTTTAATGAATTTGATCACTTTTTATTGATTGATTAATCAATGAGGAATATATTTAACCCAATTGGTGAAGTAATCCATGGCTACTATGATGTAGTTATATTCTTTTAATGATGAATAGACATGGTTTGACCATCGTATTGAGTTTTTTGAAGGTACATGTTATATTGGACCAAATTGTAAACATTGTTTTGCATTCTTTTGCATAACTAATGCAATTATTGGTTATGTATGGTCATTGACAGTCATGGTTGATGATAATACACCTCATCTTAATGCCATATTGGTGAGCTTCATAAAGCCTTTTATAAACTTTTAGACATGACTAATAAGGATTGTTTTAGTCCTAGACATCTAAGAAAAATTCCATTTTTATGCTTCATGTATAATATATTTTCTAGAAGTATATAATTGGCCACTTTTAATTTGAAAGACCTTTAAATTTAATATGAAATTTCTTACAAAAAGTTTTAATTTCATCACTTTAATCCTTATATAGTTCAAAAGCACTAATGTCATTAAAACCCTCTACTTGTATTTGATTTTTAACAATAGTTTTGTTGTTACTTTCTTGTGTATTTTATACTATGAATTTTGCATTGCTTTGTTTTTCATGAGATTTCTATTAGATATCAGTTACAGATGATTGATCAAAAGCTTTGATAAGAAGAATGACATGATTATTGAAGGCTATTTTCTAACCTAATCCATTTTAAACTAAGTCATTAAACTCTATATTTTTTCCTCTCATTGAAAAAAAATGTCACAAAAACTTTTAATAAGGGTTGTGGCCATAATATTATATATAGTTAGAGTTAGGATGTAATATCCTGAAAATCTCATAACATCGAACGATAGATTGAGCCTTAAAGTCAAGAAAGCATGGTTATTTTTTTCTACATTTAATATTAGTGATCCATGTTGGCATTTTAATCTCATGGTTAAATTCAATTCATTATTTAACGCATTCATGTATATTAAAGAAATCATACATAATTTCAGCAGAGTCTTCTCTGTTTAGATCATTAAACAGTTCTTCTCTTCTTCTAAAAACCTATATAATGATCAAGGGGAGTTTTAAATCCCACACACAATAATTAATATACAAGTATTAGGCCTTATATCATCTAATCAATCAATTCATAATAGTACACACCTACTGAAATTCATCTAGTACATTTAAAAAATTTAAGCTTAACTTTTTATCAAGAGAGCATTTCATTACAAGAGCAACATTATAAATATTTATTCATATTACAATCCTCATCCATTTGAATTACAATATACTACTAAGAATCTACCTAGTAATGTAACTAAAAAAGTTAGAGCCTTGTCTCAACAGGTATATTCTAGATTATGAACCTGCAAAACATATAAATTTAAATAAGACACAAACACACACACACACACACACTTATACATATATGCATACATATCACAACACAATACAAGTATGCCTGATATAACATATACCTCTATATTTTTTTTTATAATAACATAATCGACTCATTTACCATAATCTCTACTAACCTTGAGTATTGTATAGTCATCTCATTAAGGTAATTCCAAGCTTTATCTTCTCATTTGAAAGTTACACCTCTTTTGGAAATCCATCTTGGTAACTTTATCCATCGAAGCTCAACCTAAGGTTTTATTGATGGTAAAGGCTTATTCCACACATCTTACCCTATACCATATATTTATCAAAGGTAAAGTATTCTTTGTACTCTTTACTATGTATGTTCTTTGGGGAATCTAACCATTTATCGGTATCACCCTACAATTTCAAATTAGTATAATCAATAATTTATCAATTTCTATTTTTCATAATGAATCTTTAACATTGATTTAACTTGATTCAGTTTAAGCCAACACATTGTTAGTTGTTCATCTTATAACAAAATTTTATATATACATGCCCTCACATGTATTAATACACTTATCCATCCTTTGGATTGACCATCATATCACTTGAAATATACAAATATAGATGCTCATATTCTTCTCTCATTGGACCACCAAGGCAATTCTTATATCTCCTAGCACATAGTACCTTAATCGACTTATACTTATGCCTTTCTATATGATTAAATAACCATCATTTTCTTCACAAGTACACCATCAAAACCACCTCCATTCAACCACACCACATTATTCAAATCAATCCTTCATTATAACCCATCTTGCTATCATTACGATCCTTAGAGTTCGTATGCATACATTGTTTGAAACAACATTTGAAATGCATCTTCCTATTGTTCCCCTAATAGATCTCTAACTTAAAAACCATCAAAACAACCTACAAATTTCTTCCTAATACAACCCAAAACACATCATATTTAGTATCACTAGTCACCACCCCCGTGACTGACTTCCTAATAGATTTTAATATCATTATTGTCTAATACTACTAGTCTTCCTTCTTGTTGTGGACATCCAAAACAAATTGGATATTAACAATATCCTATATCCCATCGAATGACATACTAATCAAATCAAGCCCAATCCTTAAAAATCACCAATTTTTCTACTCTTGACTTTAAGGTTAACTTGTCAACATGTTCCATTCTAACACTTAGCCATACAACTTTCATCCCATTCGTTCCATATTCTATATTCTTTTTTTTCTTTTTTTTAATTAGCAATGCAACCTACATCTATTGTATTCCCAACAATTCTACTGTGAATACCTATAATATTACTTTTCATCTATGTTTTTCAATTATCTACTCTACCTTAAATGACCATCATCATTGATGCTATGCTAATCTTAACCATCCAACATGAAGGCCAATTATTTATGGCTATCCCACATAGATGCCAATAAATCCGGCTAACCCTTACGGTTGCCAAAAACTCCAACTATCCCTTACGAATTCCGGCTATCCCACTTGGATGCCAATAAATCCGGCTAACCCTTACAGTTGCCAACAACTCTAACTATCCCTTAAGGATGCCAATAAATTTAGCTAACCCTTACAATTATCAATAACTCCACTTATCCCACTTAAATGCCAATAAATTCAAGTAACCCTTATATTTGTCAAAAATTTCAGCTATCCCTTAAGGATGGCAATAAATCTGGCTAACCCTTACAGTTGCCAATAACCCTAGCTATTCCATTTGGAAACCAATCAATCCAGCAGACCTCAACAGTTGATTTTAATTCTTTTTAACCATTCTTATCATTCTTACTTGACTTTATCTTTCAACTTTCACAGTATGCTTATATGTATTTTCAATTAAAATAGAATATAAGACTTTAATGAATTCTAAGCAGTCGTGCACCTACCTGGAGTTTATATGTATGTTGTTGTTTCCAGCTAGATGGGTTGGCCCAACATCGCTCGGCCTTTGTTTTTTTTTTCTAATTCTTTTTTTAAAATTAATGATTTTTTATGGTTATTTTCTCTAAATTGTTTTAATTTATATTTAAATTAGTATCCCTCTCTCTTTCATTTTTTTTGGATACCTCTTTTAAATGATGATTTTTTTTATTTATGCATTTATATTATTTTAGGAAACAAATTTAGCAAACAAAATTGGGTAAATGCCCTATCTTTCAAGATTAAATATCTTGATGTACACTTGTCTCTTGATTTTAAATTTTTTTTTAGGTATTGTTAATGATGTTTTATTTATTTATTCACATACATAGTTCTCAATTTATTTGATTAAATGTATGCATATATTTTTTTATTTGAATTTAGATTTTTTAAACTATAGAAATGCATTGAAAAAACATCCATATATAATTTTTTTATAGGAAATAAAAATATCTAACTCGCGATGGAGCGCGGATCACATTAATTGGTCATGAATCATTGTCTTAAGTTTGTGTTGATATAATTTGATGATTGTTTATATCATTTCAAGGATCTTTAATTTGTCTTGAAGTTTTGCTAAACTTGAAATCACGTTGATGGGGCTTTTGTTTTTCGATTAATCTTAGGTATTATATTTATTTTGATTCATGTTTTTTTAGAGACTAATTTAATCTTTGAAACCAACTTCATATACTCATGAAACCACTTTGAAAGGTTACCCTCAAATACCTTGAAACACTTTGTGTTCACACCTAAAAAGTCTAAGATCTATTATAAACTAGATGACCATGGCCTTATTATATTATTAAAGTTTTAGAATTTCATGTAAATAAGATTTGATTCATCAACACATTAATTGGTCATGAATTATTGTCTTAAGTTTTTGTTGATATAATTTCATGATTGTTCATATCATTTCAAGGATCTTTAAGTTTTGCTAAACTTGGAATCACGTTGATGAGACTTTTGTTTTTATATTAATATTAGGTATTATATTTATTTTGATTCATATTTTTTTAGAGACTAATTAACTCTTGAAACCAACTTCATATACTCAGGAAACAACCTTGAAAAGTTACCCTCAAATGCCTTGAAACACTTTGTGTTCACACCTAAAAAGTCAAAGATCTATGATAAACTAGATGACCATGGCCTCTTTATATTATTAAAGTTTTAGAATTTCACGTAAATATTTAAATAGAATCCTATACAAACTTATTCATATCAAATAAGGACATTACATGATAAACCCTAATACAAATTGAACTCTATCTTATCTTTTTGTTAATAAACACATGAATCCTACCTAAGCTATAAGATTGAGAATTCTAGCTTTAAATAGGATTAAACTTCTAATTTATTATGTGAACTTTTGTTGTTGCTGTCAATCTCTTTTCCTTAGCCGATAGTGACTCATGGTCAATCATAACCCCTAATTGATTTCACTGTTCATGATTAATGTCAGTCTTCCTTTCCGTATTTGGTTATGAAAAAACATTGTTCTTATTTGAATGATACATGGATGTTTATTTCTAGTATAAACAATGCCCTCCGTATTCTTTTATTTTTAGACTAAATGAAGGAAAATTTCAACATCATATTAGTACTAAAATTGATAGGACAAATCAACAATGTATGACTTGGTTAATGAACATTTTAACCTAAAAATATCTACCATATTTGATATGTCAGTCAATCAATTATTTTAAACAATGTGTGCTTTAGCTTTTCTAGAACAACTTTCTACAATGTGGACTTCTTAAATGTTTGTAGTAAATAAACATCAATCATTGATGTTATTGAGAATCAATAACAAAAAATTTAATTTACATGTCAATAATAGCCTAATTTTCAGGCTCAAAGTATAAACAATACAAATATAAAGTAGCTTCACACTTGTGATCTTCATGTTGATCACTTATTTGTTTTTATAGGAATCCCATATATCATTTCATATAAGTGTCTGTTTAATCTTATCATCATTATTTAGTATGTTTTCAACCATATAATATGCACTACTTCATGTATTATTACATCCTTGTTGGATATCAGCAATAATTAATCAATCAATAATCTTTATAAGAATGATATTGTCATAACCTAATTTTTTTACCATATTTTTCAAAATATTTTCCAAAATCTAATAAAAATAGAAAATTCAAAAAACATGTTCTTGATGAATTTTAGCCACCTGCATGTTTTTTTTTTGTATTTTTCAATTACTTTTCTCTTGTTAATGTTTTTTTTATATAAATAAAATTCAAAGAAATATATTTTTTAAGCATTCGCATCCATTTCATATTTATTAATTTCTTTTCTTATCAAATTAACTTTAACATTATTTAAAAAAACCAAAATATAAAAAATGAGGAAAACAAATTCAAAATAAGGTGTGAAATGGACAAGGAGCGAAAATGCAAAACAAGAAAAATAAAAGACCAAAGTAAAATTTAGTTACTTGGGGATCAAGTAACTAAAAAAAATATGGCAAAATTTATCGGCTATAAATTAATGAGTAAATTATAGAGAAAGAGAGGGACTACCACATAAAAAAAAATATTATTCATAATCTTTTCCACCAAGATTGTAACAAACAAATATTATATTTATCATCTCTTCCACCAAAACCCTAGCCATCATAAGCGTTTTAAGAGAATATGAGTCAAATATGGAGAAATAAACCCTAAAAGAATATTATTCATATTCTCTTACCTTTTTTCCATAAAAAAACCCCTAACCTTGTCTTTCTCTCTTTAAAATCAAAATTTCACCTTTAATTTCTCTTACCTCTGAATTTCATTTCTGATAAGACTATCAACATTCCTTTTATATCAAAGCCCTCTAAAAAAGCTATCGATCAATTGCATTTAATAACCCCTGCATCATTAATCAAAGAGAAAGATAAAACATCCCTTGAAACTTCTCTCTTTGATTTCTCTCTCATCTGACCTCCAAACAAGGTAAGACCACTGTTATTCCTCTCTTTTTGATGAGAAATACATAGCTATATAAGCCTCATAACTCAATAACATCTATATGAGTAGATACAGTGAGAAAACCAAGATAGCCATAAAACCATAGCTTTGTCTT
>Ga0307511_10006348_pt1 | contig 11921 bp, 8 predicted proteins | sample 13_EM_MG_FD_200266 | JGI IMG/M metagenome (GOLD analysis project Ga0307511, IMG submission 200266) | Populus trichocarpa ectomycorrhiza microbial communities from riparian zone in the Pacific Northwest, United States - 13_EM | ecosystem: Host-associated > Plants > Roots > Unclassified | place...
TACCCCTATTTCCATCCCCACTCTCATTTCCATCCCTACCCCCTCCTCCTCCTCCACCACCACCACCACCTCCTCCTCCTCCTTCTCTTCCTCCTCCTCTAATGTGTCCTGCTATTCTTTGTGGTGGTGCTGGTGGTATAGGTTCTGGAATTGAGGTTTTTGTCATATTACTCCTAGCTAACATATTCGTTTGAAATTTCTGCCACACCTTCACATCCTGCTCCAGCACTGTTTGCCGAGGGTTGGTTACACCGCTTTGTGTCGCTCTGAGGTTCATAGCTTTTAGTCTAGTTAGTCTCATTTGTCTACAACAGCATCTGTAACATCATTTGACTTACTGGTGATAAACTCATACATTTATGCCTCAGCTGCCACCTGCATGGCATCAGTTGCACTAAATTGGATAGGGGTTACCTCTAGCCAGTTTATGCCCCTGAATTTGATACTATAATAAGGGTTGATGTTTTGCACCATCTCGTAACATAGCCTATTAAGGGCAAATTGTGGCAAGATGGGCTCGGAGTTTCACTGTTAAATTCTGATCTGCCACATAAGGTTTACTGATAATATACTAAAGCTTAGTTGATATTTCTTTCTTGGCGTACCAGATGTGGGTAGAAATGCTTACATCCTTGTGACCTTTGTGATCGGATGGTGTTCACTTTCTTTTGGTATAGTTTAAGGAGTACTAGGTCTCGGTTTTTCGGGACCTTCTTAGGTAGCTACTTGGTTCTCCCCATGACAACAGAAAGAATGTAATGAGAGACCATAATGAATAGAGATAAGTTGATGATGAAGCCAAGGAGGTCTGTGAGAGAAGTCCGTGATGAAGTTATAAAAGTCGGTGAGAGAAGTCAGGGATGAAGAGAGAGGTTGATCAGTGAGGAGGCAATGGAGATATCGGGAGAGATAGAAGGAGATATAGACTGAATATATAAGAAAGCCTTCCAGTTTACCTGTATGCTACCCCAAGTTAACTAGATTATTCATGTAGGGTGTGCAACAGAGCTTGTTTCTCTAGATATGGGGAAATGGACAAAGTAAAGCTTGGGATTGGCTGCAAGATACCAAGAATATTATTGATCGTTCCATTACCACTGGTTCTTTTCTCCTTAGCTACATAACCTCTTTTTACCTAGATCAGCCAATGTTAGTGTACACATTATTAGAAAAAAAGGAAATAATCTTACCAACTCACAACTCCCTATCACAATACCATAATATTTACATGTATAACATAACGAATAGATTACAAGTTAATGAAAAAAATTAAAATCAAAAATATTTAAAAAATGGAAATCTCAGTGAGGGAAATGAAAGTGTGCAGGCCTAAACTCTAAGATAACAATCCATACATATACTTTATCAAAGAACAGAATACATAATGAATCCAACAGTGAGGAAATAAGAGAGGAATGGTAACAAAATGCAGATTGCTTAATAAACGCAAGGATCTGTAACAACTTGTAAGTGTGGGCCAAGTTAGTAGAGGAGTTCTGTAAGGAACTCGGCTCTACCAACGTGGTTATGGGGTCTTGAGCATGCCCACTGTGTTCTGTACAGGATTATAGTAGGTGGCTAAGAATTGTAGAGTGTAGGGTTGGTTGGGGATCAAGTGGTACAAGTGGATAAAAGTATTACCAGTGTAGCTTGTGTATTTCTGAGGTAGCTAGACTAGAGTGTGCTGAATGAGAACTGTCCTATCTAAGGCCGTGGCATTCAGATCTTTAATAGATACTGAGTTCCTAAGGCAATGAGTCTATTTGGACTTATTCTAGGCAACAGTTAAGACTCATTATGATACCAGATCATAATAAATACATGATGGCTCATTATAGATACGTCCAGTGTTATGATGATGCCTAACAAGGTAACAGAAACAAGGCTGCCAACGAGATAAACAATCAACAAGAAACAGAATAAGCTACTGCCCAATTAGGCAGACATAACAGTAGGTGGTGCTTAGCAAGCTGACATACATGAAACTAACCCAGAATGATACAGGAATATGACAGGTAATAATAATGAAATATGACGAGAAAACTACAATGAAAAACAACAAGACTAATCCCAATATAATCCTTCCTAATCCAACCATGTCTCAAAGGAGTAGCTGCCAAAACAGGGCAAAAACGTGCCTTGATATAACCCAATAAAATCTACCAAAACTGCCATAGATAAAACATGTGTAGACAAAACATATACTAGAAAACCAGTTCCTTACACAACTCAGATTGGGTCATTATAAATCTAGTACTTCTTTCTCCCTAAACCTAATGCTCCTTTCCCATCATGTTACTTATCCTACTTATCCTCCCCACCCTCCTCATCCTCCTCATCCTTCCCACCCTCCTCATCCTTCTCATTGTTCTCATCCTCTTCATGTCCTGCCTCATTGTACTAACTCCCTTCCATATCCTCTTCATCCTAGTAAGCATCGCCACCCTCGCTGCTATAACTAGATCTTAGAACACTACCACGATGCACTATATACTGTTAAGCTCGCTTATCTACCTCCCGATTATTAATGTCTGCAAATTCATTAAAATCATTATCATCTGGGTGACTCAGTATAAGGTTTGGTGGCCTATCGCCGGCACAGGCTTGCCACCACTTTTGGTGCATACTCCATTCTAGCCATAATAGTGTCTCTATTACCCTATACTTCACTGATTTTCGCTTCGACACATTGCTGGAAGCACTAAGCTCGACATCAGGTGATGATGAAAATTTAGTATTATCAAGACTTATCCTATTACTTTTATCTGAGGTGATCTACGTAGTGGTAAATTAGCCTTGAATACATGGTCGTAGTGAATAATGTATTGTAATACACTTTATGGAGGGAGCAGGACAGACAGGTTCAATATCTACGACTTGATTACCCCTCAATAAATCTGGCGCACTACCCTTAGCTATTTCTATATCCTTAAAGTAACGATTGGCAATTACTATTGCATCGTCCTATACATGTCTCCGTTCGACTGGGCACTCGAATAGTTCTAGAGCTTGACGCATATCTGGCCCCACGCTAACTACTAATCTAAAAATATTCACAACCTTTGTTCCTGACCCTGCCAAATCGCTATCTGAGATGTGAATGGTGGAATTTCATCCCTGTCACCTAGCTAGAGGTAGCATATCTGCTACTCTTTCGAGAGCTCATACCCGTGATTGAGAATTTAGGCTTTCGTATACACTAACATCACCTCCAAGATCTTTTGAACTTTACATTCGAACTTTCCACATTGTACATTACTGAGCTTGGTCCTCTTGGTCTCAATCTGCATACTAGTAAACATGGAATGTTCACCCTCTGTTACTCCCTTTTTGAAAGCCCTCCTGAGTTTTTGTTGCTTCCAGTCCTTGCCTTATTCAAATACCAGAAGAGGCCCCAGCAATCTTACTTGACTTTTCTGGATTTTTCTCGTTTGCAGATTGGTTCATGTCTCTCACTCTTTCTGACCCTTGCTACACTCTCTATCTGTCCTGAATTCTTTCGATCCCCAAAGGAATTCCACACACCTGATATACAGGTTTGAGTTAACTGGGGCAGGTATGGCTGTAGCAGGAGTGGTTGTGGTAGGTCTAGCCGGAGTGATTGCTGGGGTCTCTCTGCGTTTCCTTGCTGTTGATTTGTCAGTTGTTGCCCACCTTTTTGATTGCGTTTTCTTTTTATGTGCACCCACTGCCATTGTGATTGCGTTGTCTATACGCTTCGAGGTCATATCAAATTTCACCTCCATAACATGTCCGTAACAAGTCCGTGATACCAACCATCATATGTAGAGGGAGAACATATCTGTCCCAAGAGGACCTTCAAGCCGGCAGTGTCATATAGTATTCATGACGAAACCTGAGAGTTCAACAGTTTAGCGGGTTCATATAAAGTTTCTGCTTCGAGCTCACCAAAATTAATTTCCCTACTGACACAACTCAAAGACACCCTTTGTATATGCTTCCCACCAGTTATGCAGGCGGAAATATCTGTGATCTACCTGTTACCAACTATGTTTTGTTATACCAGTTAACCACATAGCCCTTAATTATTGTATTTACAAATTAATCACAAATTAGGTGGGTGGAGATGTTTATTATGTGAAACAGCTGAAATTCTGAGATTCCTTAGAACGCATGAATCCAACAAAGGTGGTTAATAAAGACATTCTATGTTTATATGATAATAAACTATACTAGAAGTATAGGCTAGCAGGCACTTGTGTCTCAGGAGTGCAAACGGATACGGGAGTCGCATAAAGGTTTTCAAGCTCTTGCAAGAATGATTTTAGACATGGAACCTGCATAATGGCATTCAACCTTCATACTTTAAAATTAGATTCGACAGGTCCAATGGCAAACTTATACCAAAAATATAATCTGGTGGGCCACAAGCTCTCGAAAAGATCGAAAACGCATACTTGACCTGAATTGCCATTTAGTAGGTGGTACAGGCCTATTATAGTTAATACTACGCCAACCAGACTAGTCAACTGAAAAAAATACTAGGAGTATATATACATTTAAGCGCAATGCATATAAAATTCTATATAGGTATCAAGTAACATGTATTATTTCGTAAGAATCTTCGTTACTGGGCCAATATGAAAATAAGAATAGCAAGGTCCAATGATAACCCCCTCCACTATGACATCTTTATTAGACTCCCCATTCCGCAATCCCCTTCATCTTTTTTGCCGTCTCTAATCACGAGCCTAGTATTGTTGGCGGATCTGCTGTTTATTCTCTATTGTCTTATAGGGGATAATAGGTCCATCAGCTGGCACATGGTGTGTTAGTACCCGTAATGGTAAATGGGGCGTGATAGGGCAACCCGAACTGCAAGAAAGCCCGATCGCCGGGGGTTGTAGAAAGGCAGAGGCAAGTTGTTCCAATTGGGAAGGATCTAAATGCCTATAAAGAGATTGAACAGGATATTCATATGGAAAGCATTGTCCAGACTATGGGGACTTCTCATTCTCCTGGTCCTCCACTATATACTCCTCATAAACTTCGTCCAAAATATTACCAATTCTTTCAACTTCAGTCGATGCTTCGGGCGGGGTGGCAGAAACTTCAATCCTATACTGGTACCGCCATAGATATTGGGTCCCATGATCACTGAATGCTATCACATTTACCAGTCAAAAATTGGCTACAAGTTAAAAACAAGGCCAGAGTATTTACATATGATGACCTACACCATGTTGCAATAGTGCATTATTCCTGTTCCACTCAAGTATTCATTATTTTCCACTACTACAAGCCATAGTGTTTTTGGCATCTGTAGTTACTAGTGGCTTCCAACAGATCAGTTCTAAGGGAGCCATGGAAATACAATCATTGTTATCTATCCAGTGCAGTTGGACAAATCGTGTGAGCCCATGAGCCCAAAATGGCATTTACTAAGATTACGCGGGATAACTATCAAACCTAATATTGTGCAAGTAACTAACATGAGATGGGTTCATACCTTGCGGCGCTGCTATTATCTTTCATGTTTCTGCTCAGGTTGGCACGCATACTGTATAATAGTATGTTGGTATAGATGAGATTCTGAGGACAAGGAGTGAATTGCAATCAGTATAGGGTAAGGACAACTGGATTTTATCTAGCATGGCTCTTGCCGCCATCAGGATCTATCCCCTACCCTTCACGCTCTTTGATACATCTATTACTATAGCTATTCATATTCAGAAATAGAAGAAACATAGAAATACGCAAGGCATAACTTAGGCTGGCCATTTCAATGAATAAATGTTTTCAATACCATATAAATTACATGCCTATCTTGATTGCTTCTCTGAGTAAGAATCTTGTGGTTGATTGTCTTGCTACAAACTGCTTGTCTTGGTACAGATTAGTGTTCTTGATACGGACTGATTACCTTGGCATGGACTGGTTCTCTTGTCACTGAATATTTGTCTTGTCAAGACTAGTTCCTTTATCAGGGACTGGTTGTCTTATCAGAGACTGGCTCCCTTGTCATGAAATAGTTATTTTGTTACAGACTTCTTGTCTTGTAACAGAATGCCTGTCTTGTTATTGACTACTTGTCTCCTTAGGCACCATAAGTTGTTGTAATGGGCAATTGAAATAGTACCACTAAGGGCCGTTTAACAGAGGCTATACTATCACCAAAGTGACAGGGTATGTCTATTATTGGTTCCACTAAGTCGAGGACTCCAGGAGTCTTTCAAAGCATACAGATTTGCCAAGCGGGAATAGATTTAATAGGTGTAATCTCTCTGTATTGAAGCTATCTAATGCTTGTCTAAACTCTGTTTGAAGTGATCTGGTATAAGAATCATCCTCCAGAAGGGCAGAATTGCGCTGTACTTATACTAGCCGCCAAGACCTCTGAAGTCTGAAAAACCTGTTTTCTGGCCTTTCCAGAAAAGCTGCTTTCTCGCCGTTTGAGAAAGCACTCCTCCATGACCATAAATCCCAGTGTGTCAGGTCAGGCCTCCAGTACTCGAAAATACAGTTGTGGATGCGTAATGTATCATGATACAGAAAAATTACATAAGGACTCGATACAGGTAACACAGTAGTATGTAAGGTACTATGCACAAGCTATCTGGTATACATGATGAGTAATAGGGAATGTGTACTAAGACAATTATAAGAAAACAGTCTCCAATTACACTTCCCCACTTAATAGGATTTCCTACTCTTGTTGTCTTGCACAAGCTAGAGGTAGTCTGGTATAATAAGTGCAAGGACGATATTTATGAGAATAGCCGTCTTCGCAATGCACAGTAGGGGACCAACGTTACTTCCACATTATCCCCAGTGTACATTCAAGATATAAGAATGAATAAAAACATCCAATAGATACCTCATTTTCCATACCTTCCTCCATTGGCAATTTGGAATGACCATTATAATAAGAGGAAGGAATGCGGGATTGCCAGGTTAATTCAACCAGCGCGAATCAGTACATTAGGAAAATATTAAAGACATCTTCTGCAAGGTGGGTATCAGCGGAGGTGAGGTTCTGATCATCAGAGCTGAGAGCGAGAATTTTGTCTCATTCAATGTGAACGATTGACTTCAGAGTTTCGCGAGTCTAACGTTTCTTGTATTTCTTGGACAATCTTTGTTGTTGGAAGGTGATGGAATAGTTTCCCCTTGTACAAGAGTCTTGAATGATTTCAAGGCTGATATTTTCGAAGTTGATCCATTCATCGTCGTCACTTCCATAACCTTTCCAACTTACTAGACATTGACTTTTGCTAGCACAAGGGGCAGTACGAAATTCGAGTGCTCCTTCGACATCCCATCTGCCTTCCGCTACTTCACCAAGTTGTTCTTCGTAATGACTTAGGAAGTTTATGGAATCCTTTTCGACGTAGGGTTTGATCTTGTGAAAGTGGAAGGTATTCTGGAGAAGACAAAGTCGTATTTTCATTGATAGGTTGGATGTATGGTTGTTCCGCTTCTTGTTGACATGTTGGATGCGGAATGGTCCGACCCATCTAGGCTTCAGCTTCTGAGATGTGTACAAGAGGTTGAGGTTCTCTGTAGAGAGAAGAACCTTTTGAGCGGCTGAAGGAAGTGGTGGAATAGACTTCTTTTTCTTGGCTTGTTTTGCCTCTTTGACTTTGGAGGAGTATAGGCGGCGGGAGGTGTCAAAATGACGTTCCTCTATAAGGGTATAAGGAGTAATTGGCTAAGGGAAGGAAAAAGGGTCCTTGTTTGCCTCAAAGCCTATGAGTGAAAAGAATGGACTGTGTTGTCTTGCGGTATTGTTTCGAGAGGTCAGCCTAAGCTAGATCTTGGAGAGATTGTGCAGCCATTTATTTCCTTCGACCTTGCACACCCGTGTGGCTTGGTGAATTGCCTCGTTATCAATTTCTGACTGACCGTCTGTTCTGAGGGTAGTATACGGTAAACAGTTTCAACCTGATTCCCTTTCTTGCTGCCAATCCTTGAAATAGTCTGACATAAAGAGAGTGTCTCGATCAAAAACAACAGAATAGGGATAACCAATAATAGAAGCAATGCGTGTATACAAGGTATCAGTGCAGTTCTCTGCCAGAATGTTATCAGAAACTGGAATGAGAAACATAAATCCTGATTATCTTTAGACAATCATCCAAACTCTCGACAAGCAAATCATATAATCATCTTCCAAAGGAATGTTGTGGTATCAGGTAGAGCAATAAGTGAAAACTGGTAATATCTTAAGAAAATTCATAGTAATATATGTCTGGGCTCTTGCAGGAACACGCAACATAGTTACTTGTCCTAGTAGTGGCTTGTTGATATACATTGTTGGTTGACAGGTATCGCAACTCGCAATATAATCTTTTACGAGCCTTGAAAATAGCTGGCAAATAAGTTTATCAGTCAACAATTTCAATATTTTCTCAACTTCGCCATGTGCCATAGCATTATAAGCTTGCTTGATTGCATCTTCAAGGGAGTTCTTACCATTCATGTCGAACGTGCTTGGCAAAACCAGCCTTCTTTCTCCTTTGTTATTCTTTTTAAACAAGATCCCATTGTCCTTGCCTACTACTTTCTTTCCTTCTGGTGCATTGTAGAGCTGGCTTCACATGTGGCATATCATGATGCATGTGATATAGGAGTCCTTCATTCTATCATCTTTATCAACATGTGCAATGTGATAGAAGTCTGGGTCATCTTTTGGGCGGTCCTGGTGTTCAAGGTCTATTTTTGCCATATTGGTTGCTGGTACGATTCTATACCTTAGGTCTAGGTGTGTCTTATGTTTCCCCTCGCCTGTTGATGCATAGTGTCCCTCGCCTTTGCAGAAGTTGCAACGACGAGTGGCAGGGGGTGCAGGAGGAATTGAAGTATTCTTCTGTGTTTGAGGATCCTGAATAAAGTTCCTCTCCTCGCTGGTTATATGGTATTGCTGCTGCATTGATCCCACTCCTGGCACATATACCATAGGATTAGAAGAGAATAGGAGGGTATTAGTACCTTGTGTAAGGAACCGGATTTCTAAGTATATGTTTTCTCTACGCGTGTTATATCTATGGCAGTTTTGTTGGATTTTATTAGGTTATATCAAGGCACGTTTTTTGGCCTATTTTGCCAACTACTCTTTTTGGACATGGTTGAATTAGGAAGGATTATATTTGGATTAGTCTTGTTGTTATTCCTTGTATTTTTCTAGTCATATTTCCTTATTATTACCTATCATATTCCTGTATCATTTTGGGTTAGTCTCATGTATGTCAGCTTGCTAACCACCATCTCCTGTTATGCCTGTCTAATTGGGCAGTAGCTTATTCTCTTTCTTGTTGGGTGTTTATCTAGGTGGTAGCCTTGTTTCTATTACCTTGTTAGGCATCATCATAACACTAGATGTGTCTACAATGAGCCATCATGTATTCATTATGATCTGCTATCATAATGAGTCTATACTGTTGCCTAGTATGAGTGCAAATAGACTCATTGCATTAGAAATGCATTATCTATTAAAGATCTGAATTCCATGGCCTTAGAGAGGACAGTTCTCTTTCAACACAGTCTAGTCTAGCCACTTCAGAAATACACAAGCTACGCTGGTAATATTCTTGTCCACTTGTACCTCTTGATCCTCAACCAACCCTACATTCAATAACTCTTAGCCACCTACTATAATCCTGTATAGGACATAGTGGGAGTGCTTAAGACCCTATAACTACATTGGTAGAGTCGAGTTCCTTACAGAACTCCCCTACTAACTTGACTCACACTTACCTTCTTTTTACCTGCAATTTAAGCTTTAAAGTTTTCACCCACACCTTCTAGGACCTGATCAATTTTCATTCTCGGAAATTCAGCCCCGCATAGCTGTAGTACCCCCCCTACCAAAAGGAGTTACTCGCTATTGTTGACTCCCTGAAGTTCTTTGAGGCTCAACTCCGAGACCATAAATTCACGAATCACACGAATCACCAACCACTACTCTCATTCCTACACCCATGACAAACATCTCAGAAGGTAGCCCACTGGCAAGTTTCCATGTGAGAATTCGACTTTGTCATCGAACATACAGCTGGAAAGGAAAACCTGTTGGCAGATGCTCTAGCACGGAAGCATAAATACTCCCTCGTTCCCCCTGAGGAACAAGACTTCATCCCTCAAAGCATCGATCCTACAGAAGACAGCAGTGAATTTCAGGACACTTCTATTACTACCAACAACGTATCTATCGTCTCCATTCCAGAAGAAATCACACTGGTTTCCTGTGGCTGTATCAACTACAAACACACGAAATGCTACTACAACAAGCGCGCAAGCCATGATGAAAGGCTCGGTCACTACCCCTCTTGGACCTATCTCGACGAGGAGAATGATGGAGACTATGAAGACTATGGCGATATCAAGGAGGAAGAAAGCCAATCAGATGAGGATACCCTCTCCAACATCCCTGAAGAAATCTTGGACGGGTATAAGTTCGATCCGCACTTCCACGTTGTTGAACAGGATCAATTAAATGCTTATCATCACATCAGCGCTCCCACAGATGTCACCTCCTCTATTACCAAGGACGACAATATTTCCGCCATCATTACAAACATTATCAATGATGCCTGGGAACACTACAAGCAGCATCGAAGTCAACATAATATGGACTGTCATGACTACAGCTACCGCTTGCACGGTAGCTCGCACCAGATTGGGAACCGATGCTTTCCCACCACCAGATACTCAGTTTGAGGAACGTACGGAGACGGATGTTTAGACTGCACTCTAGTGGAGGCAGTTTATCAGAAGGAGAAAGAATTCCAGTCGAGTCAGGGAGACTAATGGAAATTGAAAGCTACCACTATTCCTCCTAACAATACCCCCTCCACAGAATCTCCCAATATTGACATTCCTGAGCATAATATCAAAGAAGCTCCTAACTCATATGTGGGCAGTGGAAGAATGGGCAATTAGGAATACTCCTATTGCTCGTCATGAAGCATGGGGTCAACAAAACGAAAAAAACAACCCATGGGACTACAACATTAAGATTATACCAGATGAGGAAAGACGCTCCTTCCTCTCTGCGGTAGTCACCATAAGATCACAATACAATGCAGCCTCCGGTGAAGCTAGCGGATCTCATCAAAGTCATAATACACTCCTATCCCCTACTATTCCTATAAGATATGTGCCAGGAGTGGGATTTATGCACCAACAACATCACATATTTAAAGAGGAGAACAACCACGTTCAAGACCCTCCAATACAGGAGAGGACTTCAATTCCTCCTGCACCCACTGGGACTCGTCGTTGCAACTTCTGAAAAGGCCAGGGACACTATGCATCAACATGCAATGCAAAAGGCAAGGCAGCCTCAGACTTCAGGTATAGAATGATGCCAGCAACCAACATGGCCAAGATATACCTCGATCTTGAAGCCGGCCCCAAAGACGACACCGACTTCTATCTAGTTGCTCACGTTGACAAAGATGATAGAATGAGGAATACCTACATTACATGCATCAAGACATGCCCCATGTGGATCCAGCTCTCCAATACTCTAGAAGGAAAGAAAGAAGTAAGCAAGGACAACAGGTTTTGGTACAAGAAGAATGAGAATGGAGAATGAAGGCTGGTTTTCTGTAATGGGCGATGCCAATAGTAGCACCGCGGGCCGTTTAACAGAGTCTATACTATCACTGGAATGATAGTGTATGTCTGTTATTGGTTCCGCTAAGTCAAGGACTCAGAGGGTCTTTGGGAGCATACAGATTTCCCAAGCGGAAAGAGAATTAACATGTGTAATCTCTCTGAATTGAAGCTATCTAAGGCTTGTCTGAACTCTGTCTGAAGTGATCTGATCTGAGAATCCTCATCCAGAAGGGCGGAACGGCTCAGTACTTATACTAGCCGCCAAGCCTTCTGGAGTCTGAAAAACCTGTTTTCTGGCCTTTCCAGAAAACCTGCTTTCTGGCCTTACCAGAAAGCAC
>Ga0307511_10006349_pt1 | contig 11918 bp, 14 predicted proteins | sample 13_EM_MG_FD_200266 | JGI IMG/M metagenome (GOLD analysis project Ga0307511, IMG submission 200266) | Populus trichocarpa ectomycorrhiza microbial communities from riparian zone in the Pacific Northwest, United States - 13_EM | ecosystem: Host-associated > Plants > Roots > Unclassified | place...
CTCATTTATGATGGTTTATTCTTAGAAACATCCTAATCTTCCCACACCATTCATTTCTTATCATTTCCTCTCACGCTTGGCTTTTGTGCATTAGTGGACGCCTTTAGTCACGCCTCATGCGAAAACCATCGCCCGTAGTACTTAAGGACCAGCTTTCCTACTGTACAAGACAAGCTTGATATTGCATACTTTCTCCTCAGCCCGAGTCCCTTCTAAAGGCTTCTTGGCCAAGCTCTGAGGAGTCCAGCAAACTAACGTTTAGCGTTCCTATTCTCGACTCGCTCAACTCTCGTCTCCCCTCTATAACCGAACAAATCTCCTATATCCCTTCTTGACCTCTATACGAGGATTCCAGTAAGTGTTATCATACAGATCTCCTCCATTAGTCGTTAGAGACTAGGATAGCTCTGCTATCCCTGGTTCTCAGTCAGTTGCCTGGTCTTTGGGACAGACGAACCGTATAGAGACACTCGCTTGGAGCGTTGATTAGGCTCGGGCCAGAGTGGCCCTGACACTATCCTTCCCTTCAGTCGGTGAGGGGTAGGATGATGACCAGCAAGTACCGACACGACGGGTTGAGGGATCTTGGTCTGGGGGATGCCGTCATGGTGTCCAAGGAGCGATGGAGGAAGCACGTCAACGAGTTAGACTTGGAGACGTTTCCGAAGTCTTGGATCGGTCGGGGTCTTCGGGAGATCCATCATGAGAACGATGTGATGGATGGGCGTATGGACGCCTGTATTGGTTTTGCAGCGGTCATGGGTTGCGAGATCTACGAGTCCATTGCGGAGATGAAGGAGGACATGAGGGAGGAGCAGAAGAAGAGGGCTCTCGACGGTTGGGAGCGAATGAACGTGAAGAGGTCCCTTGAGGATTCTTTAAGGTGTGTCCTCCTTTACTTCTTTCTTGACGAGAAGTACTGATAGGATTCCAGGGAGGGTCAGTTAGAGATAGCTGACCTCAAGGCTCGCGTCGCGTCTTTGGAGAGGATGGTCGAGAAGTTGGCTAATCCTCCTCCGGCTGTTCCGAGGGAGGCCGTCTTTCGTCCGGCTTCTCCTCCTCTTCCTGACATCGGCTTTCCCGATGAGATTCCCGGTCTGACCGTCAACCAGGCCACCGTTGACCAGTATATAGATTGGCAGTCTTATGACAAGACTTGGCCTCACGGTGGGGAAGATGCTGATGACGAGTTGGACTTTGATGGAGTGGGAGAGTCCGATAAGGAGAACGAGTGGGTTGTGCCGGCTGTCTCTTCCCAGTAGATAGTTCTTTGTTGGTATTCCAATACTATCTGCTTTCCTCGTCTTGATGGTGTGACTTTGAAGTGTGAAAAGATAAGAAAAGATAAGATAAGATAAGATAACGCCATGTCATGATTTGAACAAGTGTTTGGGCGCTTCGAACTTAGAAGAAAATGAGTGAAAAGGTGAAAATCGTGACATCTTCATGACTTCTCTCTTTAACCCTATTTGGATGATCTCTCTCACAGTCTTTAGTAATCTTTCCCACGCGAGATCATCTGATCTCTTACGGTATACCTTCTTCATTCACTTCTTATTTCCATGGTGTACCATCACTTATCTTAATGTTTTACCGCCGTTCACTTATTACCCTTCCATCCCTTCCTCACCGTTCACCCATGAATGATCACTTGCTTGTCCACTTAGTCAGATGCTTACATGATCCTGAACTTTAGTATATAAGTACGTACAAATGTTCTGATGTATTCCCCAGACTTTGTCAATCACAGTGTTCTCCCTCCTGACAGGTGAATTATTAGTGATTAACCCCTAGCCTCCCTTGTTCCCCTCTGCTCAGCCCGGAGAAGCTATCCCTCCTTCTCTAGTGCCAAAACACATTACCTCGGCCTCTTTTCCTACCCACCCAAACTACAGATATTCCGGAGCCGCAAGTTACGCTAACACATACGGGAGTGGTCTGTCTCGACCCACTCTGAAGAAATCCGCGGTTACCCCACAACTTCGTGTACCGAGTCTCAAAGGAGACTAGCATCGGTTCAGTAGGCCTGTTGGCGAGGTCGGTTCTGACACTCTGCAGTTCCCATCCCAAGACCTCCACTGAGTTGTAGTCCAATGGGCAGTGGTGACAGTGGTTGTGTTTCATGAGCTGCTGCTCACACTACCACCTGTGCATACAGAGCATGTCCATACTGTTCCCAAGCTTGTTGGAGTACTCCTTCCAACTCTTGGCCTCATACTTTCACTAGGCATGTGTTGGCATCTCCTTGAACTTGGCAGAGACCCTCTCCTCAAATGCAACAAGACTGTCAATCCTCTTCATCTGAAGATGAAGCTTCCTGCAATCCTCATGGATCATGTTGTTTGACCACATTACCTTCTTGTTGAGTGACTGGAGATCTGCAGTCACCCCCTCCTTGAAGGTGGACTGGGCATGCACTTTGTTGGCCCTCTCCTCTATTGCCACCTGGTTGACCCAGTACTCCTCCTGGAGCTGGTCAAACACCAATAGACAATGGTTCAGATGAAGCTTCTCTTCCTCCAGAGCAACCATCCTCTTTTCCATCTCTGAGAAGTGAAGTTCCACCACCTGGGTGGTAGACAACATAGCATTGCAAAGGATCTTGTGGCCCTCCTCAAGATGCTATAAAGGCATATCAGTACAGGTGTTTACACCAGTACGGATACTGCCTACCTCTTGTATAGGCTAGAACAAAGCTGTCATGATTTTCATAGGTTTTCCTCACTTTTCTTCCTAAGTCCTAGATGCTCACACTCCTTACATTTAAACCATGACATGTTTTCTTCATTTGAACCCCTTATCTTTTATCTTTTATCTTATCACTTTACACTTTATCTTATCTTTCAGGTCACATGATAGGAAGTATACTTTGATTTGGGCCAAAGGCCTACAAGTTGAAGTCAAGACTGTAAGGGCTGTATGGACCGGTCAGAATGTAACTGTTCTCTGACACCCACTCTGGTCTGCTGTTATCCCTACCAGGAGACCTGCCAAGGCCCTCTCATCATTGGAGTCCAACTCCCAATGTTCCAATGGTGGGTTCACTAACTCCAGAGCAGGAGTCTCCTCAGCCAGGATAATCAGACCCCCAACCCCACCTTCATCCTCCTCCTGAGTGAGGTCCACAACCTCGGGAGTCTCCAACTTTGCCAACTGAGCCTCCAATGTCACCATCTGCTCATGGACCTTCTTGAGCTTCCACTGGTCAACAATATACTCAGCCTCCAACCACTTCACCCAAGCACAGAGCTCCTTGTGGACCTTATCTCCAAGGTCATTCCTCCCCTCCTGGTCAATCTTGTCTTGCTGGTGCATCAAGCCGTGATGGATGACCTTATCATCCAAATTGGTGATCCCCTCCAAACACTCCACTGTCATCACCAGCACATAATGGATCAGCACCATCACCATATCCAGAGCAGACTCATCCAGGTGGGACAAGAACTCCTCCAAACCATGTTCCAACATTGACTCCTGGAAGGTGAACATCTTGAATCTGGTGGAACCACTTCCTCCAGATAGCACAGGCCACCCAAACCTGTGTCGGAGGACGGCGATCTAGATGAATGTCGTATGAGACAAGGTCCTCAGATGGAAGTCAAAGACAAAGAACTGTATTGTATACCTAGATGAACGTCGTATGAGACAAGGCTACAGGTCACATAAGTTAAGGCAACAGAAAGGGAACAAGATGTTGTAACTTACTCCTCAGATGGAAGTCAAAGACAAAGAACTGAGGAGCGTGGGAACACGAACAATCGGACTATATACAGGCGATCACAAACAAGTACAAACAACTGAAGCAGGTAGGACTAGAACAAATAATGAGTAACGTGTGTATATTGCAACACTCCCTCTCGTTAGGAATTTATTCGTGAGCGTCAACATAGACTAAAACAGAAGAAGACTCTTGAAGGGTATCTAAAGGAGAAGAGTCCGTGGAAGAAAACGAATCAATAAAGTCCCTAGAATTGACCAAACCAAGAAGATCCAAAGCTGAAGCGAACTTCTTGCCAGTTAAGGCCTTTGTCAAAATGTCAGATTCATTGTGCTTGGATGCAATGTAATTGACTTTGATCTTCTGTGTTTCAACTAACTCTTGAGTGTAGTGAAACTTAATGTCTATGTGTTTCTGGGCCTCGTGGGTGCCTTCCTTCTTAGCAACAGCAATGGCTGCTTGGTTGTTGCACCAGACATAGAGGGGATTTTGAAGGGGGAATCCGATACCCTCATAGATGTTTTGGATCCATACGGCATGCTTGCCAGCTTTGTACAGAGCAAGGTACTCTGCTTCCATCGTGGATGTAGCGATGTTTTCTTGGAGTTTGCTTGACCAAGAAAAGAGTCCTGAAGCAAGGGAGAATGCGTAGTCAGACGTTGACTTTCGTCTGTGAGCAGTCGCAAGTTCTCCCCCATAATCAGCATCACTGGTGCCATAAGGATCAATGTCAGTATCGACAGATTTGATGTACTCGATGGCGAAGTCCTTTGTAGTGTTTATGTACGCAAAGATGCATCCAACAGCCTTGAAGCGATCCTTTGATGGGTCGTGTGCAAAGCATGCAAACCTTCCAACAGCGTACGCGATATCTGGTCGTGTTCCCAGCATAAGGTACATGAGGGATCCAATGAGACTTTGGTACTTCCGGAGTTGTTCGCTTGTGGCCTCTGGTTTGTCCTCTGGTCATTCAGTGTAGGCAGTGCCTAGAGCAGATATGGGGTACTTGGATGTTTTGTTCAAGTCAACCTTGTGTTTAGTGAGGATGCTCTCAGTGTAGACTGCTTGATCAAGGATGATGGAAGGGTAGTTTGCTGTTCTGTTCCTGGTGACACGTATACCCAGGAAGAACGATGCGTCGCCTAGAATGGTGATGTCTAAGTATTTGCCTATCTCTTGCTCGAATTCGTCTGTCAGAGTCTTGTCACCGACAGGGAACAAGTCATCGACGTAGACAGGGAGTATCAGCGTAAGCTTCTCCTTCTTGACGACTTTCTGGACAGCGAATAGATGAGGCTTGCTAGGAACTTGCTTGAGTCCAAACTCAGTCAGAACCGACTTTAGTTTGTGGTACCAGGCACGCCCTGCTTGCTTCAATCCGTAAAGAGCTTTGATAAGGTAAAACACCTTTCCTTCAGGGATGTCCATCCCTTCAGGAACTTCCATGTATATTTCCTCATCGAGATCTCCATACAGGTATGCATTCTTAACATTGACTTGACGTATTTCCCAGTCTTTCTCAACAGCTAGCACAAATATCATGCGCAGTGTTTCCAGTCGAGTGACAGGAGCGAACATTTCCTTATAGTCCACACCATAGGTTTGACTAAAGCCACGTGCAACTAGTCTGGCTTTGTAGTGGGATATTTCACCTGCTGAATCAAGCTTGACTCTGTAAACCCATTTGCACAATATGACTTGTCTGTCCTTTGGACAATCAACAATCTCCCAAGTGCCTCTGCTTTCCAAGGTATCGATTTCTTCCTGCATGGCCTTTTCCCATTTAGATGCGCTGTCTGAGGACATTGCTTCGTTGTAGGTTTTTGGCTCATTTGGAAGGCTGGTTGATGTGTAGAGTTCAACCATGTGACAATAAGTCTTCTCGAATTTCTTGAGTGATTCTGTTTCTCCCTCTGTTGACATACTTCCTAAACCTGAGGTGCCTGCTTCATACCATGGAGGTATAGAGATGACGGTGAACGGAGGTATAGGGATTAAAGCGACGTGAGGGAGGACCCTGACTCCTGACGGCACGTTGACCACATACCGCAAGCATATCCCCAGAGTGTTCTTGAAGGACGGTACGGGTCTCCCGAACAAAGGACAGAGCATCCATGGATCCCCCTTGCAACGCCTCAAAGCGACGATAGGCATTGACCACTCCTATACCAGGACGTGGTTCGTTCTCCTTGTCTTCCTCGTCCATCAACACCAAGGGAGAAACCAAGGACTCCTCAACCTCGGCGGAGGACGACTTGTGGGCGATGGGCGGAGCCAGATAAGATGAACTGGATCCAGCAGTAGGTGGAAGGACAATGGGACTCCCAAGGACGTCAGGAATGTCTTCCTCAACAGACACAATCTCTCTCTCCTTTCCCTTGATGTTTGATCCACACCTGCACATCCCAGAATCCATCCTGGATTCCAATTCCGCCAACTTGACTGTCTGGGCATCGAACAGCTTCTTGAGTTCCTCCAAACAAGCCTTGTACAGGTCCAACACAACCTCGTTCGTCTCACACTCTTGACGATGACGGTCCACACGATCGTTCAGGGCAGTCAGGTCAGCATCAATACAGGAGACAGCCATGTTAAGCCCCTCGCCAACCGCGTTGGTAGTACAGTCCAAAGCTTCGACCACTTCATTGAGACGATCCAAGTGGTTCGTCTGACTATTGATGACCCTGCGATGGTCGGTCTCAACTCGATGATGTTCTGCTTCCACATGATCCACCTATATCACAACCGTCAGTCCTCATTCAAAAGGAATATGGATTGAAGGCCGCGAACCTGTTTCTCGACCTTCAAGACACGTTGGAAGACACGAAAGATCGTAGGACAGGCTCATCGTATGGCCTGATGAGCCTGGTTACCCAAAATGTTCCTCCCCTTCCAGTCAAACGTCCCCATTTGGAAGAGACGATACAAGACACTGTCGTTCATGCGGGTCTTCTCCTGTTCCACAGCACCGGCGACCCGAATGTTGTACCCCCAAAGGGCGTCGTCATTGTAACAGTCTCACAAGGAGTCCCCATGCCAACGACCAGCAGTCTGGTCGTCATCAGCCATTTGCATCCGGCCCAAGACTGTGCGATCAATAATCTAGAAGGAAATTCAATCAGTTGGTAACAAACACCAAATGGTTGAAGATCCACACCTCTTGGTTAGTTGGATATGCTCCATATCCATCAGCAGCAAGAGTGTGGTCCCTACGGTCATAGCGAGACACCACGGCGTCAATCAGAGTGTCGACGACATAGGAAGAGATGGCGGCAATAGCTTGAGGAGGCATAGCGTGAAGAGTAAAAGCAATGAGGATCAGCGTCCAATGAGGGGACTCTCCTGGGAAACCAACAACCTTCTTATCCAAATCAGGAGAGCGCCCATTCTACTTTTCTCATTGGACGCACCCATCCTTATCTCCAACCCTCAACCCTAACACAGCCCTCAGGGTTCAGGGTTCACAGCCCTATCACGCACAGCCGGGTTTCAGCTAGAAGTCCACAGCCGGGTTTCAGCTAGAAGTCCACAGCCTCAACCCCTATCTCCTTCTGATGGAACATCACAGCCCTGCACAGCCTCATCATCCAATGGAAAGTTCTGATTGTTTCAGGTATTGGTATAACTTCCCATGACATCATACATTCTTTTGTTTTATTTTCTTTATTTCTATGTTGTGACTACCATCACTCGTTACCACTCACAGCTGGAAAAGTATATAATTAGCTCTAGTACCTCTGTAAGTCGGTAGCTTTGATATCTCAGGAATCTCCTCTTCCTTGCTGCACTGCAGACCAAGGGTTAAGATCAGTTTCTACTGAGAGAACTCTAGCAACCAGTTCTGCTCTCTTCTCACTCATCCTCATCTCTAAACTTCCGATCCGCCGTTTTATCACTTGGAGTACTCATGGCTCACCTCTCAGTTCGACACCGCTCCGCTTTGCGACTAGTGAGTGTTAGTTTGCGTCAGGGCAACCTACTCGGGCTCTTCCAGTGGTACTGGAAGAGGATAATAGTCTTGTGGTATAGACTTAGGTCTGGAGGCACAGGGTGAAGAGTGGCCCTGACACACATATTCAAATCCACCAACAACTGAGTGTGGTTCCATGGGTCCCATAAGATCTGAATGGATGCATTTGATTGGAGTGTCTGACTTGGAGCCTGATGCTGACGACTTGAAGGTACGGTGTTTAGCTTTGCCAGCTATACACCCTTCACAACTAGAATGTGGTGGGCTTGAGTCATCAAGGCGAATGCCAATGAGTGGGGGAGAGGAGTTTTGGGTTTTCTTGAGAGCGTCCCAGTTGAGATGTCCCATATGTTCATGCCACAACTTCACAGGGAGTTCTGTAACCGCATGAAGAGAAGGGCGAACGTGAGGTCGTTCCGAGTATAAGATTAGGTTGATAATGCAACCGCGCCTGGGTGCGGAGAATAATTGTTTGTTGTCCTTGTAGAACGTAGCGTTCTTCTCCTGTAGGACAATGATGTACTTTCTGTCTTGGAACTGAATTGTGGACAGAAATCTCCGTTGAATGCCTTGAACGTGTAGAACGTTCTCCAGGATGATCTGACGGTATTTGCCAGGGGAGTATTCCACCCAGCGTGTGACTTTTCCTTTTCCTAGTACGTTGAGACGTGTGGTGCTGTTGCCAAGAATGACGGTTCGCGTTGCTTCCGCAAACTTAACGTATTCGGTGATATCACTTCCGAATGGCGTCATATGGTCTGTTGCGCCGGAGTCTACTCGCCAGTTTTCAGGGGCACCAAAATAGCAAGCAATGGGGGAGGCATCGTATTCATCTTCACTAGCTACAACATTCAGACTAGTGGTATTTGGTTTAACAGGCCCTGAGGACGACTGGTTGTTCTTCTCTTTCTTCTGCTTCAACTGCTCCTTGTCCTTCTTCTTCTTCCTACATTCCGCCGCAAAATGACCCTTCTTTTTGCACCAATGACACGTCGCAGTGGACTTGTCAATGGTGTTGAGGTTGGAGTCGTTGGACACATTGGGTTTGCCTTTCTTCACAGGCTGAGTGGAGAGAGAGTAGGAGGTGGAGGGGTTGTTGGTTTCCTTTTGGCGGTTCTCGGTTTCAAGGATCTTGGCCCTAACTTCATCGGGCTTGAGATCTTCAACCTTGCCGGCCGTGAGGAAGGTGTCCTGGAGGTGGGAGTAGGACTCTGGGAGAGCGAGGAGGATCATGGCTGCATATTGCCAATCAGGGATGACGAATTTGTTGATGGCGCAGGCAGCCCACAACTCATGGTAACGATTGAGTTGGGCCTCCAGCGTACCATCATCGACGAAGTTGGACCGTTGGAGCTTGTTGAAGTCCAGGAGGGCAGAGACACCATCCCTGGTAGCAAACTTTCCCTTCAGGTACTCATACAGCTGGTAGGCAGAGGGTTCCTTGGCGGGTTCGTCTTCGTCGCGATAAGCGTCAAGGTCAAGCTTGATGGTCATGGACACAGTCATAAGCAAGACACCTTTAGCTTTGTGTTTGCGGGTAGTGAGGTCGGCGTAGACGGTGGGGTCCGTCTTGATTTCAGTGCTGTCAGCTTCTTTCTTGGGGGCTAGGATTGCTGGCGTGATATAGTGGGGCCAGAACTCGCCGTACCAGGTGACGCCCTTGAGAGATAGATTCCATTCGCGATAGTTCTCCTTGCCTTGGAGGACAGGGATAGAGGAGAGCACAGCTTTATCCATTGCTCGAGTAAACTCAAGTGGGATTATGCAGAGAGGAGGTTGACAGTAATGGTGGTAAAGGAGGTAGAGGAGAGCAGCTTCCAGTAGAGAGGATAAACAGGTAGAGTGGACTAGGCCGGGCTCATAACCTGTTGGAGGACAGCGATCTAGACGAACATCGTATGAGACAAGGTCCTCAGATGGAAGTCAAAGACAAAGAACTGTATTGTATACCTAGACGAGCGTCGTATGAGACAAGGCTACAGGTCACGTAAGTTAAGGCAACAGAAAGGGAACAAGATGTTGTAACTTACTCCTCAGATGGAAGTCAAAGACAAAGAACTGAGGAGCGTGGGAACGCGAACGATCGGACTATATACAGGCGATCACAAACAAGTACAAACAACTGAAGCAGGTAGGACTAGAACAAATAATGAGTAACGTGTGTATATTGCAACAACCTGACCCTTCAGGAACAAGTCCCTGAACTTCTCCTGATGTTGTGTGGCCTCCACCCTTGCCATCACCTGGTGATAGGTGGGATATGGCTGGTGACAGTTGTTGTGCCCCAATAAGTGCCCCTTGTTGTTGAAACATATGTGAGGGACGGCAGGTATTGAGGATCTCCTATGGCAAGAGGAACCCCCAGGGTGACCAAGACCCCATAGATGATTGTAAGGCAGAGTGGGTCCACTTCCTCCTATTTGAGAAACCTGTCAGTCAAGATCCAAACAATCAACCTCAAGGAACCCCACCTCCACTTCATTGTCCCTGAGGTTGTCTTCAAGGGAGCCCCCTCCTTCCTCCTCCTCATGGAGGGGCCCTTGGTTTTCTTGGTGATTTGTTCTCCTAACATTCCCATCAGTACAAGGCTAATGCTTGGTGCTGGAGGGAATGCCTTGGTTGAAGACAATGGAGGAGCCAGACAATTCAAGCTGTCCATCACTCAGTGAAGATCATAGAAGTCACAGGCTGTCCCGATTTTCACCTTTTCAACTTATTCTTCTAAGTTTGAAGCGCCCAAACACTTGTTAAAATCATGACATGGCGTTATCTTATCTTATCTTATCTTATCTTTTCACACTTCAAGTCACACAAGACAAAGACAGGGAAAGCAGATAGTATTGGAATACCGATACAGAACTATCTACTCGTCGACTGGAACTGCGACCCACTCATTCTCCTTATTCGAGCTCTCGTCAACGTCCTTCTCTGCATCAGCCTCATATCCACCATGAGGCCAAGACCTATCGAAAGACGACCAGTTGAGGAAATCGTCAACAATGGTCTGATTGACAGTCAGACCAGGGATCTCCATCGAAGGAGGAAAGCCGATGTCCAGAAGAGGAGGAGAGGCAACCTGGAACGTAGCCTCTTGAGGAACCACGGGAGTCGGACGAGTCAACTTCTCCACAAGGAACTCCAAGGTATCGACCCGAGCCTTGAGGTCGGCAATCTCTCCCTGAGCATCACGAAGAGAATCTTCCAACTGCCTCTTCGTGTCCATCCTTTCCCAACCATCCAAGGCCCTCTTCTTCTGGTCCTCCCTCAACTCCTAACGAAGCTCCCCCATTGACTCAAAGACTTCTGCCCCGAGGACAGCAGTATACCCAAGACAGGCATCCATCCTTCCATCCATGTTGTCGTTGGGATGGTGAATCTCCCGAAGACCCCTCTGAATCCAAGACTTGGGAAAACCCTCCAAGGGTCGCCACATGCTTCCTCCAACATTCCTTCCCAGCCATCACCAGATCCCCTAGACCCAACTCCCTAAACTGGTCATGGCGATACTTGCTAGTCTCGAACCGACGACAAACACCCATCAAGGAAGGATAGGGATGACTCTTGTTGTCCCTCCTATTCTTCTCCCCTCCCTGGTTGTACTGATAGACGAACAACCTATCATCCCCAGCCTGACACTCCTTGTCAGTTGGATGATGGTGATTGCCTTTGTGACCAAAGGGCTTGGATGAGATCAATTCGGCATTGTCGAAGCCGAAAAGCCCTGGAATCTTTCCTAGGAGTTGATCAGTACAACCCACCAAAAGGGAGTAAAGAGGGACACCAACCTGACGAGTCACCCTGACTCTCCCCTCTTGGATAACCCCTACGGGTGAACGGCTTCTCTGGAAGAACAGTCTTCAGAGAAACAGGAATAGCAGCGATCTTCCTCAGAGCATGGTACCCCTGTTCAAAGTTGAGGAAGGGATTGGTGAAGTTGATAACGTCTTCATGGCAATAGATGTCGGACATGGCGGTAAGAGCAAGGTAGAGGAAAAGGTGCAAGTGGAAGAGTATCAACGGAAGACGATGGAAACAACCAAGGCCAAACCACAAAACTATATATATCAAGTATTGGCCTTCAATCAAGTCCCCTATCTCTATCAGATCTTTCCGAACCCCTATCTGTTCATCAAACCCTCAACCCTGACGGTTCTTCGTGACTTCCTTCTTTAACCTTATTAGGATGATCTCTCTCACAATCTTTAGTAATCTTTCCCACACAAGATCATC
>Ga0307511_10006350_pt1 | contig 11918 bp, 12 predicted proteins | sample 13_EM_MG_FD_200266 | JGI IMG/M metagenome (GOLD analysis project Ga0307511, IMG submission 200266) | Populus trichocarpa ectomycorrhiza microbial communities from riparian zone in the Pacific Northwest, United States - 13_EM | ecosystem: Host-associated > Plants > Roots > Unclassified | place...
TATATATATATATATATATAAGAGCCATGTTTCTACCAATCTCTTTATTTGCCCAATTTAAATTAATATATGAAAAGGAATTTTAATTAGGCTGCAAAATTCCCAGAACAAAAGGGCAAAAAACCCAGTTTACAAGAAAGGGCCTAAAACCCAAACTAAATCTGGACCCAAAGGTTACAAAGAAGCAGGGACATAAAGGAAACTTCATTACCAATTTGAGCTAGAGAGAAAATTGGAGAATGTGGGCGTATTGGTGGAGGCCTGGAGGGTAGTGGCCATAACCGCCTTAACTGCCACTTCCCCAAAACATACAAAAATAAAGAAAAGAAAAAACATTTCTTTCTCATCTTCATAAACATCATAGAACTTCTCTGTCGCAGAGAACAAGCAGCAACAACAACATCAAAATACAAAGACACGGAAGAAGAAGAGAAGCAAATGCCTAGTATCCGGAAAATGGAAGGATTTAAGAAGGAAGAAATAAGAAAAGGGCCATGGAAAGCAGAAGAAGATGAAGTGCTGATTATGCATGTTAAAAAATATGGTCCTAGAGATTGGAGCTCTATTCGGTCCAAAGGCCTTTTACAACGAACTGGCAAATCTTGTCGTCTTCGTTGGGTTAATAAGCTTAGACCCAACTTGAAACAGTAAGTAACTTCAACTTTTTAAACTACACTTTAATCAATTTCATTTTGAACTTGTTTGCAATTTTAATCACATGCATGTTAGTGATGAATTATCAAGATTTTGATTCTGGGATGTTTTAGATTCTCTTTGTTGATAGTACATTGTAGCAATGGTTGATTGTCCAGAAATGGGCAGTGGTGGTATTTTTATTTCCTTGATTTTTGTGTTTCTGTCTTGTGTCTGTGTGTGTGGTTTTATAGCGGGTGCAAGTTTTCAGCCGAGGAAGAGAGGGTGGTGATAGATTTGCAGGCAGAATTTGGGAACAAATGGGCTAGAATCGCCACGTATTTGCCTGGAAGGACTGATAATGACGTGAAGAATTTCTGGAGTAGTAGACAGAAGAGGCTGGCTAGGATTTTGCAGACTTCAGGAACACCTTCCTCTTCTAATTCCAGGCCACAGAAGAGTAAATATGAAGTTCCCGTCTTTCAAGATGTTCCCACTTTGGAGGTAATTGGAAAATTTTGTGTCCTCACTTGCTTTCATAGAGAATTTTGGGATTTTTTAGTTGCTGCACAAAAAAAAAGGTTCTTGTCTGGTCTTTGTCGAGGACTTTTGATAGTATTTGATTGATTGACTCTACGAAGAGTCTTGTCTGTAAGTTTTTCACCTGCTATGGAAGGATAATTTACTGTTTCCCCTTTGTTTATCTTGTGTGAAGGCTCCAATGTTCAGTTCTTCAATGGAGGAAGAGTCATCCTCGAAGGCTTGTTCATCATCCTACTTGGATAACCCTGAACATATAAGAATGATGCCATTACCGTCTCTGGTTAAGACTGATTTTCCAGACGGTTATGCAAATCTTGGTCAGTATGAGCCCCTGTCAACGATTCCCTTCCCTCAGATCCCACAGCCCCAACCAGGCCTTTTATTCTCACCAGAAAGCCATGAGCTCCTGGCTAGGCTGGATGACCCTTACTTTCTCAATGTGCTTGGAACCGCAGATGCTCCTGAACTTGGAGATGCAGCACAATTTTCACTTGGGCCTCCATTGTTTGATCCAGTATCAAGTTGTATGAATAGTGCAACGGATGTGAAGAATCATGTGACCCCAGATACCCTCTTCGATGAGTTTCCATCAGACATGTTTGATCATATTGAACCGCTTCCAAGTCCTTCAGAGTGGTGAAGGATTGATCACAAGGCTGTTTTTATGTGGGTGTAGAAGGATGACCTCTTGAATAGTTTCTCTGGGCGAAAAATTTGGCATGTCTGTCATGAGATTGTTGTTCAATTGACTTCTATTCTTTGCACTAACCTTCAGAACTATATATGTGATCTCTCTCTCTCTCACACACACACACTTATACAGATATGAAAATGGCTGCTAATCATGAAATTCCAGCCCATCTGTGCTTAGTTTTAGTATCTTGATCATTTTACTTGTTCATTTATTTTATTTATTTATTGGCTGTTCACTGATTCACGGATCCTGAGGTAAAGTGCAGGTGTTGCCTCGCGGGGCAGAGCATCACCTTGTCTCTTTCACTCGCTTTCACTCAGTTATACCAGCATCAACATCCGACTGATGGCAAGTTTGTGGTGTTGTGGGCTGATCTTGACATGTAGAATAACCCCATTTTTTTCCTATGACGATTGAAAGCAATGGTTTCAAAGAGATTAAACAGCTTCAAGCCATGCAAACTCCATCTTTCTTGAAAAGTTGCGCAGGATAAACCCCTAACATCACCTGTACATTAAAAGATATCATGAAGAAGAACACGTCCAAGTCCATCCTACCGTATGGTAATTTCTCAAACAAAAGAAAACCATCAAAACAAGGAATTCACCATTTTCTACAGAAAGGGAGTTCAATCAAGATTCATTTATAACGTTCAGGGTAACATTTAACAACACCAAAACCCAAAGAAAGTTTCCCTAATTGCCTCTTTTATGTTGTTTGCAATGAAAGCAATCAATAACGGCTCAATTCTCTGATGGAACAATGGTATCTAATTGACCTTTACAATCAATTAGCCCTAACTTAAGAATCCCTTTGATCATAGCAGTTCTCCTAGAAACACAAGCAAGTGCGCTTAAGGCAGCCCCCAAAAGTTGACAGAAGAAATGTTTAAAATGGTTTCTCGCATTTAAAAAAAAAATTACATGGCGCCAGTGGCCATAGGGTTCGCAGAACAGTAACTGATGCCAGATTGACCATTATGAGTGAGCACCTCAAACTCTCCAGCAGTAAATGACTTCTTTTCGTGGACAACAGATCTTCTTAGTTGTGAATATGCACAGTAATCTACCTCATAAACTGATATGTCTTTCAAAAATGCAGAAACTGAAACTCCTACTCCTTCCCCTGAATTTACAAGCGGTTAAACTTAAATCAGAACAGCTTATGAAGCACATAGAGAGTGTAAAACCTTATTTCATACATTTCCTACCATACAGAGACATGTTATGATCATAATCCAAAACACTAAGTTGATAAAATCAGAAGAGCATTAAAATTAAAACTAGTCCAACCAAATACTGATCTTACCGTGTGTGACAAGCAGCAAGTTTTCTGAAGGGTATTTATCCGTAAGCGCCTTAATGATTTGTTCATATCGAGTCCTTGCACCCATCACAGTCTCTTCCCATTGCGGCAGCTACAATTTCTCAAGAAAATAGCCAATATTAGACACTAGAAGTGACATGTAGGCGTGATCTTATAACCCTTCCACTATACTAACCTCTTCATACACTGGTTTCACAGCATGATCCACTGTCCCAGTTGGTAGCATAGCTTCAAGCTCAGAGATATTGAACCCAAAGTTGCCGTCTTTGGGCGCACAATCACTTCTGATGGCTTCCCTATTCAACATCTCACACAAACCATACTCAATAGAGACCTGAAAATGCACTATAAACAGTCAAAACGAAAAAGCTTTCAAACAAATAGAGATCCATTCAAACAACAAGAACACCAAAATAACTACAATCAATGATACAATAACACTGACTAACAAGATATAGAACTCCAAATGAGGAAATATTCATTTGAGAAGAACTTCCAGAAAATAAAAATAAAAATCCCAACAAAATTTAATCAAAGCCGTCATGACGTCATCAATTCCATGAACATTTTATATAAATTTATCTTAGTTCGTTTCATTGTATGTATCATATACATTGGTAACTGTTTCATTGATTTTAACTAAAACCCGACTGGACACGGAATTAGTTTCAAATCAAGAAAGCTGATCCGAGGATACGAATTGAACGCGTTAAAAATTATATATATAAAAAATACTTGATATCGATTAAATCTGAGCAAATATACTTAAAAATCATGATCACCGCAGATCAATCTTATATGCCCAATCATTACTTTGTAATCTCTAATTTAAAACGACGCCTTATTATAAATAGAAAAGGAAATAAGGAAAATAAACCACTCACCTTGAGTTTAGAGGAATCGATGGTGACACCGAGACTACTAACAACGTCAGGACCATCGTCGACGGCGCAGAGGGCAGAGACAACCTCGGAGGCGGTCTGGATACAGCGTAGGAAAGGAGAAACAAAGACCCGGTGGATAGGGAACCCAAGATCCGTTTTAAGTTTCCGACCAGTACAAAAAGCTCTGATCCGACCCGCTTCCACGAGTGGTGGATCCCACGGTCTAGTGGCTGTTGTGACCCATAACGGTTCGAGGCTGTCGATCCGGTCACCGTGTCTCATTACGACAACGTTTTGCAGGTGTATAGAATCGTTGATGGTGTTATTTTCTGGTAAGGGAGCGTCCATGTTTGTGAGCTTGGACGTGCAGCTTTGAGAGGAAATGTGCCGTGATTATGTAGGGAGAGGAAGGGACTTGAGAGTTTTTTCAGGTGTGTTTCGTTGACGAATATAGTAGCTGAAGAGCACTTCCATGATCCCATCTTGTTACTTTTCACGATCCGTGTTTTGCCGCGGCTAGAATATTGTTTTTTTAATAAAAAAAAAAATTTAGATTGTGTTTTTTCAATAGAAATTTTAATTATAAAAAAAATTATACATATATTTAATTAAATAAATCAATAATTATTTATATTAATAAATACAAAAAAAAATATTAATATGTCTTTGACTCGTCTAGTTGCAATAATTTTTTTCTTAAACAAATAAATTAATGTGTAGATTATTAACTTGCTTTTTGATAGCAAGATAAAAATAAAAGTGTAAATTAAACGGTTAGTGTTTATATATAATAAAATATAATAAATATTGTATGCATTGATAAAAATATGTAAGATTCCAAGCTCATTTTGAATGTAGTAGAAAAATAAGATAATATTGTAATTGTTATATTAAAATATTATTTTCTTAGTTTTTATATAATATTTTTTCAAAAAAGAAAGTGTAAAGAGAAAAATAAAAAAAAATTACAAAATAATGAAGATAAGAATAAAATAAATTATATAAATAGACCAAGTGATAAATATTCAAGGTGTAAAAAATAAAAAATAATATTTTATTTCAAAAAAATGTAAATAAAAAAAGGAAAAACTAGAAAAATATTATAAAAACAAAGATAAGAAAAAAATGATGATAAAAATTTCAAGTATAAATAGAAAAAAATATAAGAAAAACTTGTTTTCTATAAATATTAAAAAAACCTAAAAATTATATATTTATCATCGCTACAGTAAAAATTAAATAAAGAAAAATTTAATTGTATTATTTCTACTGTAAAAGACCATTTCCTTTTAATGTAAATATAACTAGTTTCTTGGTTAGTGGTTTGTGTTACTATCAAAAATATATTTAAATAAAAAAAATATTTAGCATTGTTATTAAACCTTACTCAACATGTCAATCTTGAATTCTTTTAATATGACATTTTACTTGGCACGAGTTTTAAATTAACTATTATGAGAGTTATTTCAATGTGATATAATCAACTTGATATATTAAAGATAGTCCAAACGACCCATAAAAGGTATGGTTTGGCTTTAAAATTTTCAAGATAATGTTTTTTTAATTGAGATGACGACATATTAGATCGACTTGGGTTTCGCTATTTAATATGTCAAATCCATAATCTAAATCATGGATTTCACTAGGTTTAATAACTTTATTTTTTAAAGTTATTTTTTATTTAATGACAGGATAACAAAAATACACGCTCGTAAAATTAAGCGTCAACCAAATACAAGGATGTTTATTTGATAAAAAAAACAAATTGAAATAAATTATGAAGATTAATTTAAAATCAATCAAATATTGAATGATAATATCGAAAGAAGAAAAGTCAAAAGGGATTCAATCAAAAGAAATAAAAAAATTGGAAGATGGGATTTTTAAAATAATAAAGTATTTGGTATTTTTATTAAACTAGATCTAACAGGTTAACCTTGAAATTTCCTGACTCGACTCCTTACCCAATTTGGGTTTAAAATTAATATGCCTATGCATGACCCAGTCGACTTCATGGGTCTAAAAACAACCCGAGTAACAGGTAAAAGAGTGATTTGGCTTTTTTAAAAAATCAAAGATGACATATTTTACTTTAATATTAAGACCATAACATATTAGATCAAATTAGGCTTCATAACTTGACTCGTCAAACCCGTAACTCAGATCATGGATTTCATTGAGTTTGAAAAAAAAATTAATTATTTTTATTCAATAACATGATAACAAAAACAAAAGCTTGCAAAATTAAGCATTAATTAAATATCAGGATGTTTGTTTGGAATTGTGATAAGTTTATAAATAGAAAATTAAAATAAATTATGACAATTCAAAATCAACAAAATATTAAATGAATTTTTTTAAAAAAAATCATTCAATAGAAGAAAAAATTGAAAGATATCATTCACAAAAAGAGAAAAAAAAAAAGAGAGTACAAGATCATCTTCTTCGTATGAATAGTCTAAGAGATAAGGAAACCTAACTTTTCTAATATAGTAGTTAATTTTTATTTATTTAATCAGAGAAATTTTGGCCTACATAATTACAATTAGAAATGATTGTTCTTTTCCCTAATTTGTCTTGTTTTGTTAATAATTTTTTTATTATACAAGTTTAAAGAATGGTTGATATAAGGTAAGATTATTGAACCACTTAATTAAAGAATTATTTTATATTATATCAAAATCTATTTTTAAAAGTATAAACTATTATATTAGGTTTTAAAAATATATTTTTTTTGTTTTGATAGTTAAGATATTATGAGAATTTTTCTGATGTGTTCTAACTAACTATAACTAAAACTGATTAGTGTTTCACTGTAACGTGAAATACTGTTAACTGTGGATAGCAATGTTTTGCACTGTAGCGCGGGTACTGTAGGCTGTGAGTGCTTGCACCGTGGACTAGACTGTTGATGGGGGCATGTGGAGAGGTTGCAACCTGCAGAACCCAAGAGTTAGATTGGAGGAGCGCCCAGGGGGGCTGCAGACACCTGATGCGTGGCTGCTAGGCCCGGGAGCTAGACAGGCCACGCCTGCTGCCCGCACCTCGGGCTGCAACCACCTAATGCTCGGTCTGCCTAGCCTTGGGCGCTTCAGCTGCCTGCTTGTGTGCTGGGACGCCCCAGCGTACATATGGCGCTTCGGCTCCTGCCTCAGTGCTTGGCACACCCCTGCGCACATGTGGTGCTTAGGCTGCTCTGGACGTGACCCATGCCCGCGCCCCACTTGGGGACACCTGACGCTTGGGTCATGCCGCTGGACCCAAGGGGAATGGGTCTGGCGTCAGGACCCACGATGAATGGGTCTAGCATCAGGACCCAATTATTATTGGATTTTAGGATTCTAAATATTATTATTTGTTTTAAAAATATTATTATTATTATTATTATTATTAAAATAATTAATTAATTTCAAAGAAAATATTAGTATTAATATTGAAAACATATTATTATTTATATTATAAATTTGTATAGTATTTTTTATAAAAATAAAAAGTGAGCCTGCAGTATTATTACAAATATTCAAAAATTCGAGGTATTAATATAAAAAATATTATAATTTGTGTTGTAAATATTATTTTTTTTCTTATAACAGAAAGTATTCATATAAAACATATTATTATTTTTCTTATTATTCAAAGTATTCATCTCAAAATATTATTATTTTTCTTATAATTCAACATATTCATATCAAAGATATTATTATTTGTGTTATAATATTATTATTTTTATAAGAATTCAAATTTTTAATATAAAAATATATTATTAATTGTGTTATAAATATTATTATTTTTACTATAATTAAAAGTATTGATACTAAAAATATTATCTTTTGTGTTATAAATATTATTATTTTTATAATAATTAATATTATTAATCAAATAGTTACTAAATTAGAAAAAAAATATTCTTAATATTGAAAAACAACCATAGATTTGATTTGGAAGGTAATACTAAAAATTACTATTATTATTATCATCATTAATAAATTTTAAAAAACTATTATTACTATTGAAGAAAAACCACATATGGACACGTGGCACTTGGGTTGATACTTGAGGGCTGTGCTCACGCCTTGCGCCCACGTGGCGCTTGGGTCTTGCCTCTGTGCTGACCACACTCCTGCGCACACGTGGCGCTTGGGTCCTGCTTCTGTGCTGGACACACCCCTGCGCCACGTGGTGCTTGGGTCCTGCCTCGGTGCTGGCCATACCACTACGCCCACGTGGTGTTTGGGCTATTTGCTTGGGGCTGGGCACAACGCAGCGCACACATTGTGCTTGCGTGACTCATGCCCGTGCCCCACTTGGAGACACCTGACGCTTGGGTAGTGCAACCTGACCCAAGAGAAATTGGTGTGGCTTCAGGACCCAAGATCAATGGGTCTCGCGTCAGGACCCAATTATTATTGGGTCCTCCATCAAGACCCAAGGTTCATGGGTTTTAGGATTTTAAATATTATTATTTGTTTTAAAAATATTATTATTAATAATAAAAAAATTAATAAATTTCAAAGAAAATATTATTATTAATATTGAAAACATATTATTATTTATATTATAAATTTTTATGATATTTTTTCTATAAATAAAAAGTGAGCCCGTGGCGTAGTATTATTAAAATATTCAATAATTCCAGGTATTAATATAAAACATATTATAATTTGCGTTGTAAATATTATTATTTTTCTTATAACAGAAAGTATTCATATAAAAAATATTATTATTTTTCTTATTATTCAAAGCATTCATATCAAAATATTATTATTTTTCTTATAATTCAACATATTCATATCAAAGATATTATTATTTGTGTTATAATATTATTATTTTTATAAGAATTCAAATTTTTAATATAAAAATATATTATTATTTGTGTTATAAATATTATTATTTTTACTATAATCAAAAGTATTAATATTAAAAATATTATCTTTTGTGTTATAAATATTATTATTTTTATTGTAATTATTATTATTAATCAAATAATTACTAAATTAGAAAAAAAATATTCTTAATATTGAAAAACAACCATAAATTTGATTTGAAAGGTAACACTAAAAATTACTATTATTATAATTATCATCATTAATAAATTTTAAAAAACTGTTATTACTATTGAAGAAAAATCACATATAGACACGAAGTACCATATAACACTAAAAATTTAAAAGGTAACACTACAAAAATATTCTTAATATTTTAAAACAACCATTGACCATCACTAAGTACCTCTCCTATGAACATTTCAATTTTAGAGAGTATAAATTTATCACTTTAAAGACTAATTTAAAAACATTATAGCTCAACAATGATATAGATATTAAATACATCTTAATATCAATCACATGAAACATATTGTTGAGGGCTAGAATTTTTCAACCATGTTCTTAACAACTTCTTTTAACAACCACCCCCACATGAATGAAAATCTTTTAATCAGTTTGAAAATGACTTGATGATTTGTTGAGAAATACTAATATGGTAAATTACTAAATCAGAATATGTAGCTTTTGACTTTGAACCTTTCTTAGTAAAATACTATCGGATTTACTTGCTAAATAGTGAACGCGATGTCTTGAACAATTTAGTCTTTGTGTAAATCAATATAATAGTACTCTCATAGTTCTATACAAAGAGATTTCTTTTGGTTCTCACTGCTGTGTTTTTTTTTTTGTCTTTAACAACTCTTAGATTCATGGATGCTTTAGAGAATTCAATCTTTTATCAAAATTCTAAAAAAAACACCTACATTTTTAACTCATATATATATATATATGTGTGTGTGTGTGTGTGTGTGATCTTTCATTAAAAGTATTATGTTATACTTCACTTGGTGTACCAAAATATGAAAATCATTAAGAGCACAACTCATATTTTTATCACGTTGTAGTTAACACTTATTTCATCATATAAATAAGCAAGAAATGATTTTTTTTTTCTAATGTTACTGAGAATGTTACATGACTTAATTTTTTTATTTTAACCTAAATCTTGGGATCTTCAATCAATTAGATATGATTATCATCATTATACTCTTTCATCTTTTAAGACTTTAAATCCATTCTCATCGATAAATTATACACAAACTCTCTAAACAAACTTGTGGTTAAAGGATTTATAATATTTTTAATTGAATTTGAGGATCAAAATGATAGTTTTTTATGCTATTGATATAGTGAATTCCTAGGCGTTTTAGTTTATTTGGTAATGATACAAGTCTTTCTTTGCAAGAAAAGTAGAGTATTTGCATGCTTGATATTATGATAGCAGTTATTTTTTAAAATATTTTTTGTTTAAAAATATTTTAAAGTAATATTTTGTTTATTTTTTAAATTTATTTTTAATATCACACATCAAAAAATAAAAAAAATTTCAAATAAAAAAATAATGTTTTTAAGAAAACCCCGTTTGTGCCGGCAAAAACAAACATGCACCATGTATGGACTAGCAGCAGCCAAGAAGGACTCGAATATGAAACCAAAACGACGCCGCTGCTTCCCAGCCGTCAACCACGATCAACAAACACAAAACTTGTCCCATAGTACAAGCAAGCAACCTTCCAATCCAAGCACTCAACAGAAGCCGTCCGATATTTACCAACCAACGGATACGATCTAACACAATCTCATAACGCACTCTCGAGCCGCGTGCCTCCTCGCACGTGACCAAACAAACCCGAACCCACCATCAAAAAATTATATTCTCACGTGCCAACATTCCCATCCTAGGAAGGAAACACTATCTCCAATTAATTTATCACTACTTCCCCCACTCCTTTCCCTTAAGGCTGTCAGTTGACAGTACACGTGTGTAATTATTATAAGAAAAAAAAATCTGGCAACAACCATATTTTTCCTTATCGTCAGGGAGAGAGAGGAGTTAAATAAAAAGAAGCTCTGCGCTTGTCAGGGCTATAAGAAGAAGAAAAAAGACCGAGCGAGGGACCTTATAAAATCCCTCCCTCCCTCTCTCTGTAAAGAAGACAAATCGACAGCGTGTTCGCGCGTTTAGCAGGTAATTTATTTTTATCTTTTTTGATCATTTGGATCTGTCCTAGTTGGATCTTTGTTTGTTTGTTTTTTTTTTCTTCTTTTCAGATAATCGATTCTTTTGATGTCGTTTTGTGGCTAAATTTCGGATTAATGGTGCTGTAAAGCTGTTATTTTTTTGGTAGAGGTTATGTTTGGCTGATTTTAGGTTAGATTGTTTGTATTCAGTGACAAATTGGTATTTTGAATGCAGTACAGTGTAAACTGAGCTAAAAGGGGGATTTTTTAAAAACAATTTTGGTTAGTTTTGTTTATTAGTTAGAGAAATTTGAATCAAGATAGCTAAAGCATGAGCAAAGTCTTATCGCTAATTTGAAATTATTTGTTGGCTGTAATGCGATGAGGAGATTGGCAATGCAAGTCTTTGGAATGTGTTGAATTTTGATGGAATTTTATCGCTAATTTCTTATCGCTTGATTCTGAGATACTCTATTATGTCAATTGACAAAATTTCTGGATAGTTATTCCGTTACTGTTATCCGATCTGGAATTTTTTTTTTTGCAGCATGTGTGTATTTTCTGTGTGCATGAGTAACTACTGCCAATTATTTATGTTTTGAGGGGGTGGCCTTTTTTTTTTACTTTCTTTGAAACAAGAGTTTATGATGTTAGGTTAGAGTTGGACAAGCTTATGTGTAGATGATTGTTTTTTGATTTATTGACTTGACCTGATCTTTGAGCAGCCTTGTTGAAGTGTTGTAATAATGTTTGGGCGTGCTCCAAGGAGGAGTGACAACACCAAGTATTATGAGGTTCTGGGTGCGTCAAAGGGTGCAAGTCAAGATGAAC
>Ga0307511_10006351_pt1 | contig 11917 bp, 15 predicted proteins | sample 13_EM_MG_FD_200266 | JGI IMG/M metagenome (GOLD analysis project Ga0307511, IMG submission 200266) | Populus trichocarpa ectomycorrhiza microbial communities from riparian zone in the Pacific Northwest, United States - 13_EM | ecosystem: Host-associated > Plants > Roots > Unclassified | place...
ATGACTCTAAGGTTATGACTCACTTAATGAGTCAGAGATGGATTTCAAATCATGTGTAACTCACTACTATGGCACAGCCACAATAGTGAGTCACAGCTAGTCTTGGCATGTAATACTTAAGGGCTGAAGGTCTGCATCCAGAGAAGGGGAGCAGACCTGGAGAAGACAGACACAGACAGAGACAGACACAGAATAGTTAGATACAAATATAAGAGTTCCACTGGTTAATTCTAGTCCCATGGGAACTCTTACTCAGAACTTAGTAATCCAATACTAGAAACCAATCACTTAGCCTTTAAAGTAATTAGTAGTTTTGGAATATTACTTCAGGGTAATATTCCAACCTAAATACTTTAGGACCCTATTTACACTTTGGCCATTTTAGACTCTTGTTTAGCACTATGATAAACTCGAAGTCCTTACTTTCAAATGAAATAGCCGTATACTACAGGAAGTGCTTAGTTGCTGCTTTTGGCATCAACTGAATATACTTTGCGGGAAACTAGTAAATGTATCCAATTGTTTGCATATATGCAAGGATACTGGGTATTTGCTGTTGTACTTTCTTCCAGTTTGTATCTGTCATAGTAGGTAGCCCGAATGTCCACGTTGTAAGGGAAGAGTCTTTTTTAGGTTTTGTGACATCAATAGTGAGGGTGGTGAGTTCTGGTGGTTTGGCAGAATTCTCAAACGTTTCTGGTTCAGGAGTATCTTTTCTCTTATGTAGTATGTCAGAGATTAACTTATTGATATCTTCGGGAATTATAGCTTATCTTGGCAACTTGTTGTAGCTGTACAGCTTGCCCCTCTTGGATATTATGATGTTACTTACTTGTTTGGATATTACGAGTTATTTTTCCCCCTTGTCTGTATATTGCGTGCACAAGTTCGTTGCTCTGTACGTGAGTGATTTCCAATCTAGTTCAGATGACTGTCCCTTAGCTGCCTGTTCAATATGTAGGTAGGATAGTAGGAATGATGAGAGTACGGATGCTAGTTCGTCGTTTTCTTCTGCTCCTATAATGGTAGGTACTACTAAAGTATTGGTTATACTAATGATGTCTAAGATGCCCTGCCTGATGGAAGGTTTTGGAGATAGTGAGGGTGGCGGCAATAAGGCCGTGAAGTGGTCACCTTATAAGGAAGAATTTGATGGCTCAAACTCCTCAGGTTTTGAGCTGATAGCAACTGAAAGTGGATCAATTAGAAAGGAGGGTAGATATGCGTCGCCTGTAAGGAATCTAGTGTTGGATGGAACAGGAAGTAGCTATGTCGTTCCTGTAATACGTTCGTATGCCTCTTCTAAAGGTGAGAAGAACAAGGCTGAGCCTTTGAATGCTGATATGTATTTGTATGCTGCGATTATTTCTAGGAGGTATGGTGCTGTAATGTTTTATGATCTTTGCTATCAGAAGATGAATGGGGATTATAATTACCAGGAATGTAAGAGGTAGTGTTGATATTGGTGGAGTAACGTGATTGAATGAGGGTGGAATTGTTTAATAGTATATACTACTACCCATTAGAGCTCTACCTGGTCTTGCACAAGGACTTCCATTGCCTGCAGGTTGGGAATATCTCTATCTTGGTGGTGGATTCTTGTTGCTAGCTTTCATTCAATGTAGGGTCTTTATTGATTGCATTGACGTCTGATATTGGCGATACCTAAAAAGGTATTATAAATATACCAACAGTTGATCAGTCGGTGGTGGTAGTTTTAACAGTTATATTATTTGGAGTGTTAAAAAAAACATAATAGGCAATGCCAATAGTAACAATATGAGCTGTTTAACAGATTCTATACTATCACTGGAGTGATAGTGTATGTCTGTTATTGGATCTGCTGAGTCGAGAACTCAGAGGGTCTTGGAGAGCATACAGATTTCCCAATTGGGAAGAGAATTAACCAGTGTAATATCTTTGTCTTGAAGCTATCAAATGCTTGTCTGAACTCTGTCTGAAGTGATCTGAACTAAGAATCCTCCTTCAAATAGGCAGAACAGCTAAGTACTTATACTAGGTGCCAAGGCTTCTGAAGTCTGAAAAACCTGTTTTTTGGCCTTTCCAGAAAACTTGCTTTCTAGTCATTGCAGAAAGCCCTTCTAGATGACCTTAAATACAGGTGTGGGAGGTCAGGCATTCAGTACTCAGAAATACAGGAATAGATTCATAATGCATCCCGATATAGGAAAGTACATAAGTTCCAGATACCATTAAGGCAATAGTACGCAAGGTACTATGCTCGAGCTATCTGGTATACCTTATAGGTGCTAGAATATTCGTACTAAGACAATTATTATAAATAGTCTTCAATTACAATTTGATACCATTGGAACCTGAAGAAAGCTAGTTCATTAACAATAAGATAGATCTAGAGCTATGGAATGCGATTTATGATTAGATAAATAAATTGTATTCATTGCAGACATTTGATACTAGTACTTGTCGTCAATCTGACGCCTGATGTCTTCAAAGGCTTGGGTTTAGTACTAAGAATATTGCTTTAGTACACAGTAGCAATATCTACGATGCTGTATTACACAGGTAGAGACGTTCGTGAACAGTTGTATTGCTCGGATGACGAGCTATCAAGGAAAAGAGTCCTCAAATTCAGCAGGGCAATAACAAACTACGTAGCTGCTAGGACGGCCGAAAATGAGGACCGGCAGATATTGTATAAGCCGCTGAAAATGCAATTAGGGAAGAGATGACAGAAGGGATTAAATACGGTCTGCCAAAAGGACCGAATAGAGGAAACAGGACAGATAGCTTTGGAAACAAGACAGCAAATGTGAGAGACTTATTGCTAGGGGCTACATGTGTAAATATTCACGTGATATAGTATAATGTAAGTGATAGAAAAGTAAAGATAGAAATGAGGGTAATAGGAGAGGTGAATTGTTAGTAAGCTAGAGAGTTAAGGAGAGAAACAGGGAGAATATATAGTTGAAATAAACTGTGGAAATAACATGTGCTTACATAGTGTTTGGTGAGAATGGCAGAGTGTACTGTGTATGGATTGTGGATTGAAGTTGCAGTAGGGCGCACCTGGCAAAGGGCTATACCTGAATGCAGATTTATTTTTGCTGATAGTTATAACCTACTTCCTGAATTACAACTGGATTTCCAATCCTATATGACTCACTACTATAGTATATTTCCAATAGTAAGTCACAACTTGTCTTTGCATATAATACATAAGTATTATTGGTTTATCTTTTGAAAGAGAAAACCTGAAGATAATAGACATAGAATAGTATCATACAATAAATATCTATATTCTAATAGTTTAATCTAGTACTACTAAGACTGTCATATAGAAGCAAGTAATCCATTACTAGAAACCTACAACTTAGTCTCTAATGTAGATATTAGTTCACGAATATTACCTCAGAGTAATATTCCAATATAAATACTTTTATTCTAATTTACAAAAATGAGAAAGCCAATAATAGTAGTTGTAGTAGTAAATAGGATCTCTCCAATATTTTATTATTACTGTAGACAAAGGTTGGAATCATAAAGAAGCTTGAGGAGATTTGTAGTAGAGCTTGAGGAGGATCATTATAGAACATCATCCTTATAATTTATAGTAGCATTAGACTTATATTAATTTTTTTAATTTGTTTTTATTTCATTATTTTTCTTTAATTTTCTTTAATATTAGTAAGGCCCTATATTTTTTTATTGTATTCAGATGGTAGGTGGCTAGATGTTTTATTTATATTTTATATACCTACAACTCTAATTGAGATAGAATATGTATTACAATAATTATTTCCCTTATTTTCTCTTAGTATGTTAGCTACGTAATGATTGAGTTTGCAATAAGATGAAGGTAGTTGGTCTAGTTATGGGCCAATACTGGATGTATTTTAAGGGACATAGCCTATAAGGAGCTTGTATATATTGGGTGGTGGGTTTAGAGTAGGGACGACAACAAAGGACTTGTTCTGGGAAGGGGCCACATGGTACCAATGTTAGGAAATGAGTTTGCAGAAAACTGGCACATACCAAAGCATACAAGATACATCACAAAGTAGGATCCCTAGTTGTATGACTGAGTTACAAACGATAGAGATGGCAAGGCCGAGGTAGTAGGACATACAGGATCTGGAGAGAGTCGGTTGGGGCTCGGGGGCAACCACCTATGAAGCTGGCTCCATGGAGGGGAGTATACCAGGGGTGTCTTCCGAGGAAGAATTACCAGCCGTATGTCACCCAGATAAATTCTGCTGGAGGTAGGCCTGCCAAAGAAACCGTGCGACATATTTCGCTTGGAGATATCCAACAGGACGTAGGTCACCCGGTGACAGCCCACTGGGCATATGTCCACATGACAAAACCCATTGGACGTATGTCACCATGAGACAGCCTAGTGGACGTATGTCCCCTGGAGACAGCCTACTGGATGTATGTCCCTGGGAGCTAGCCTACTGGACGTCTGTCACCGGGAGACAGCTTACAGGATGTATGTTACTGGGAGATAGCCTACAGGACGTATGTTGCCCGGAGACAGCCCACTGTGCGCATGTCTCTAGCAGACAGCCTCCTGAACGTATGTCTCCCGGAGTAAGCCTAGCGGGAGAAGGACGTCCGGAGGAAGTCGATCGGGAAGTCGGCGTCCCCAAGTGTCATAATGCCTCTGGTGGCGTCCGCGGCGTCAGACGCTCTAGAGACAAACTAAATATGTTCCTGCTGTACTTCTGTTTTCTTTTTAGTTCTTTATCTTGTTGGCATCCTTGTTAATATTACCTTGTTAGGCACTATTATGACACTATATACATCTATAATAAGCCAACCAGATGCCAACGAGAAAAAGAAAGTTCAACCCCGGGAAATTAGACAAACTCTGCCCACCGCTTAAGACCCGCCTGCCAACCGCAGCCACAGCATCTCGACATCCATATGGCGTCATTACAACCAGCACACCTCGACGGATACGAGAGCGATAGTCCGGTTCGAGAGCGACACAAGCATCCCAGCGCCATCCGGCCATAGCCACAAAGAAGAGCTACCGCCCGAGCCACCGCCACAAGAACCCCCGGCACACTAAAAACAGACACATCCTCCTCGAAGCATTAGCCGACAGGATCCCCTGCATGACCAGCGTACACAAAGCCTCTACCAAGGAAACTCTCCACGGGACGGAATAGCGCACAAAGGACGAATTTATTCAGGCGGCATGGTGGCTGCGAACCCTGAATACTGCCCTAAAAACCCCGAAGCTGCAGAACGTTCACATGGATTTAACAGACGGCTCACAGCTTTACGCAGATGACATTCTCGAGAGAGCAGAGGACCTGGTAACACAGAAAGCAGCGATAGCCGAACAACAAGCGGAGACTGTCAGACTACAAGGACAACTGGAGCAGCAAGGAGCAACAATACAAAAACTACGAGGGGAGTTGTCCGAAGTAGCAACCCCAGCACCTCCACCGCCACCCCCACCGCCACCTCCACCCAACCACAAGTCAACAGCGTCTCAACCAAGACCCCACAAGAAGCCCCGGCCCCACCCCGACAACCCCACCCCGACAACCCCATCCCGACAACCCCACCCACCTACGCCGAGGCATCCACGCACCCGATCCTGCTTACCAACACAGAAACCAGAGAAGGGAAAGCATATTACCACAGGGAACACCACCCCCACGAACACAGACAGTAGTGATGCACGGTGCTCCCATTCACCATAACCCGGGAACGATGAGGAGGTGGATAGAGGAGGACAATAAAGAGGTGAGGATCACGAGCATTCGGTGGCTGCTCAAGAGAACTGGCCAGGCAGACAGCATCTTCCTTGGTCATATATGTTCTGACCTGGCCAAGAATCGACCGATTCGCGAATGGGTTGACTTGTCCGCGGATGGGTTGACTCGTACGGGGGCTGGCTGGCATCTCTAGGAATCAGCTTAGTATGCATACGCTGGTCTCAGGTACTTTATCCTTACTAACATTTATTACTCTGTATATGGATACGGCACACATTAGGTTCCCTCTAGAACTAGATTCACCCCCTATGAGGTTGTCTTATCCGCAGCCTACCACTACCCAAACAGCAACGAACGATAACCTTACTAAATGAAGATGGAGAAAGACTTCCTCTACCGAATATGGCAGCAATCGGAAATGGTCGTGTTGTGTTTATTCATGATACTACACAATCTCCATCACCGGCAGATTCGGAACCGGAAGTACTTTTTTCAATTAGACAAACTCGAATTCCTGTTGCAGTCAGTACACAATTCGCAGAGTGAATCAGATACCCACCCACGGCTTCCGGGTTGTGAGGAGCTACTAGAACGTGTCCAACAAAATACTTCTAGAGCTCGGAAGAAAATGCAAAGCCATGTGAACAACAACATCAGATTACAATCTTTGCAATACGTGATCTTGTAAGTTTACATATTCCAGGCATAGATAGACGTAGTACCGATGATCGACACCTCTATTGCGTGGTACTGCTGAAACCTCATCCGGATCGACATGCTTTATTAACAACACATGGTTTATTAAATCGGCAATATCTAACCCGTGAGATACAGCATTTTCCTAATACTTTAGATACACCTAATGTGCAGCTTCTAAAGAATTTCAACATTTCCACGTCCAAGTCTCAATAGCCTGATATTGCCTTCCGATATACTACACTTTGCGAAGCTACACGCTGCACTGCTGTTAGCTTACATCCGAGGTTTGTGCAAATCCCACCACGCTATGAACAACTTCCCTCCTCTTGAATCATCCCGGCTTCGTCATGTTCCGTAGGTTGGTACGGAATGCGAGTAATGAATATGTTAAAAAAAACAAAGAAACCACGCTATGCTCACCGAGGGAACAGAATTCCTGCAAATGTAAACAAAGGCCAATACCCACCCCGCTGTGTTAAATGCGCATTGCCTTGTACCGCTCCGTGCTACCATCACATAGTTGCCTTAACTATACTTCAACGCACGAAGAACACTTTAACCCAGAAGTGGAACTGGCGGAGGACTCAGAGGAGGAAGTGCAGGAAGAAGAATACTTGGACTCAGAGGGAGAACTGGGTGAGGGGGCGGGGATGAGAAAATTGGTGTGGGTGAAGGGCTACAGCGGGGTCGAAGGGAACGAGGAGGCGGACAAAAGGGCGAAGGACACGGTAATGAAGGGGGTTTGGAATTCTGATCGGAGCCTAGCAACACTAGCAGGCATGAGACAGTCATACCCACTCTTCAGACGCAAACCCCACATGAAGTGGGACAGGGACAAATTGAGAGGCCTTACGTACCTCCGCACTGACAGGGGACTAATAAGGGGATGGCTATTCATGATCGGGAAGGCGGAAAACCCACGATGCGGATGCGGGGAGATTCAGAAAGCAGCACACCTCTTAGGGTCGGGATGCGTGGCGGGGAAAATCCGGAAGTGGGAGGACATATGGCCAAATAGGAGTTTTGCGGGGAGGTCACGGGTTTTCTGAAGGGGCAAGGGGGGGGTTAAGGGAAGGGTTAAGGCAGGGAAGGTCTTTTTTTTATATCCAGCTTAAGGGTCGCCATGGCCCAGGGGTTGAACAATCCATCCGAGTCGCCACCCGGGGATGCATGCCCTGGTCATATACCATAGTATGAATACGAGTACTGATTTACCAAAAAAAAAGAGAGCTGGAAAAAATACATATCCTACGGGATATCGGGCTCAAGGAACATTTCTGTGGGGTATGCATATAGCCACAAGGTCTGGTAAAACTTACTACAAGTAAGAGTTAGAGACATGGAGGGGTCATGGGAGCACTTGTACAAGGTTACGTAATTGAGGGTAACCAAAACATTTCTCCCGATATCCAGTGGGTCAGCTTCCTTAATCCGAGGCATAGGGCTATCAAGTTGTTAAAACAATACTCATAGTGAGTAATGAAGTCTTTTACAAAGCCTTGGTACCATTGACAAGTTACAACATGCGTTAAGTTAAAATACCTTCCAAAATGTGTAGAAATTGGCACATATTTTGAACTAGCTCAGGCTTGAAGGTAGGTAAGATGCCCAAGCTCTTGAGTAAGGTACTTTACAATGGGTAAATATGTTTTCAATAAGAACATGGCCTTTTCCTTCATAGTACACAAGTTTACTCTAGCACAAGCGCACTAATTATCCTCAGCTGCACTATGTCACACAGGGCCCACCAAACCTTCATAAAATATAAAACTTACTTACCAATAGTAAACATCTGTTTGAACCGTATAAATCTGATATAAATATTGCTTGACCCCGATATCCTTCAGGATATGTATTTTAACATAAACCACTATGTAGTTCACTACATCTCTTCACATGGTAGGCGGTTTGTCCTGATACTGAGTCCACATGTATTATACATCACGTACAACATATATTGAGGGCCACAAGTCCTTTGAGGCCACAATTCCAATTGCTAGTCCATACATACTCTAATTCTACCTTCCACCCTTCACCACCCCATATTGGAATTCTCACCCTAGGGCAGCACTTGCAGATGACTTCTATATATATACTAAAACTCTGGTTTTTATTTGAGCCTATTTGTATTATAATTCGATTTTTAAACAATTAAATACAATCATCCCGGAAGTGCGCTAGATCCCGGTGGTGCGCCGGATCCCCGTCAAATACTTTAGTTCAGATCCCCTATAATCGTACTAGTCGTTCATCCCATCACTTCTAACTTTCTCTCTACCTCCTACTGACCATAGTGCGGCGGTAGATATGTTGGTGAAATCCGACCCCCAATCGTTGTGATCGGAATGTTCCCTCTTTGTTATCTTCCCTCCTTTTTTACCCTCACTGCTACGTACTTTGTGTTTGCCTATAGGCTATATGCTGGGTGGTGATTCTTCCTGTGTAGGTGCTCCACTGCTTCCGCTACCACCACTATGTCAGCCCCCCTTTCGCCCCTGATCTGTAGTGCTATCCCTGCCTGCAGCCTCCCTCGCCTTCCATTTAGGTATAAGACCTTAAATACCATGGTCTACCGGGAGTTTTGGGGCTGTACCCTTGTGGCCTTTCCATTCCTTGTGTTGTTTTCTGTTCGCCCAATCTCGGGTTCCTTGTGTCCATCTCTTCCTCCACTGACTCAAATTCTCCGCCTTGAATTCTATCCTCCTTGTAAGCTCACTCAATGTATTCTAGTCTTTTTCGTTATTCCTCCGGCCCTTCTGCTGTGTATGGGCATTCCCTCGATAGGTGCAGTCCTTTGCAATTTCCGCATATGGGGAGGCTCCTGTCCTCGTTGCATCTCGCGTGTCTCCAATCTCCGCATTCTGGGCAGCTGCATCAGGAAAATATCACTAAAATATTTTTATTGTGTATTTGCTGGAATTCATTGGTCTCCGGGCGTATTATTACGTCTCCAGCTGGCCCCCATTATTTTGAATGTTTGTCTCCCGGGAGGCATGGGAGACAGCCGGTAGACAGCTGGAGAAATCCAGCAGAAACCGAGAGACGCCGAGAGACACTAGAGGCACTAGCGCCATTCTCAAAATATTTTCCTGATGCTGCCTCTAGGTACGAAAGGGGGTTCCTATTGGGGGGCAGCCCATGGTCCTATCTCCGAGGTTCTGGATGATACTTTGTAGGCTTCTCGGTTGATGTACCAGTTTTGGTTCCCACATCTTTCCAGCTGGTATACTTCCATGTCTGGTTGCGTACGCTTTCCATGGCTGAGGTAGACCGAATCGTTGAATCTGTAGTTGAGAGGGGCGTGTTTCTCGTGAACTATGGTGGAGATGAGGCCCGTTGCCTTCCCTTCATACTTGTCGAATTCTCGCCTTTGGCCAGCGAACTGGCGAGCTCGGGGGGCTAACGTCCATTTCTTTGTATCCGCAATCTGTTTGTCCCTTGTGAGGGCTGGCATGCCTCTTTCCCTGCCGTCCACCCTGCCTAATATAATCTGATTCCAGTCCTTCACCACTGTTCCCTTGATGTCAAAGACCTGCGGGGTCCGTCTTGCCATCGTCGTAACGATGTCGCATCGCAACTGTGGGAGTAGCCATTGATTGTACCACTGTTAGTATCCTTTCGTATCGGCGGCTGGGGTGCCAGTGGATCCCTAGGACCGAAAGCTCCGCTAGCCTCGAGGCGTTGTTGATACCTGTCTCGCCGTGTTCCCTCACATTGTCCTTCTATCACCCACAGAGACAGGCTGGAAGGAGCGTGGCGGTAGAAGCATACATTTATTTGGGGGCGGACCGGAAGAGGGTGTGGCGGCGAATGAGGGGTATATCCTTAGATATTTCTTTAGTTCGGAAGGCAGGCCGTTTATGTAGCCCGTTTTCCCGTGGGTATGTCACCGCCTTCGGGAGTGGTAAACGGGAGTGCCGCATAACCTTACGCTGATTAGGCGTATAGACTCAAAAAAAAAGAGTTGTCCATCTATCTGTTAGTTTAGGTCCTTCCTGCCTGATAGCGTGGTGGGACCCTGCACCCCTGGAGGTGTATCTAACCCTAGCCCATCTAGCCTCCTGTTTGTGGCCCTCTCCCTCCTCCTAGCCTTCTCAAGTTCTTGTAGGATATTGCCCATATTGCTGGCAGTGCACGTCGACGTCTCGTTCTACTTGTCTTGCGCGGTTTCCCATGTTGCTGCTAGGAGGTCGTGTGCCTCCTGTTGTTGGCCCCCTGTCTGACTTTCTGTACTACATACTTCGTCTCTGATTATGGCCCCCATCGCCTCCGTCGCTTGTACAGGGTCCGACATCCATTCCCTCGCTATCTGCAGTATTTCTTCCCCCCTCGAACCGTATCCGGGGACCGCCCTCCCTGCCCAGTCGCTCCGCTGGTTGCCGCTGCGCACCGTGCTGTGGCTCATACTACCGGCCAATGCTTGGAAAGTCATCTTGGTTGCCCACCATTTACCCAGTCCCGAGAGGCCATCCTAGCGATTTTCCCCAGCAGTCCCTATTCGGTGAAGCACCCCAAGACAGATGGGTTAAGCGGACCTGCTGTAGCCATGGCATTCCGCCACCCTTCGGTTTGAAAATTTGCCATGCTAACATCGACTCCCATGCAATAAGTCAGGTATTGCCGGGCAACGAGACATGACGAGTCTGCAATATCGTTCTCATGAAAGAAATATCCCCAATCGAACATATCGGGCACGTTCACCAAAGGTATTGGCCCAGCTGAAACGCAGGTATTATATATCTCAAGGTACCTACGATGGTCAGTGGATGCCAATTCCCCTTAAGCTATTCAACCAATACTCACTGCCTCCAGGTTCCGCTGTGTGTTGGCAACCCTCAAGTCGCATCCTAGTCTTGCTGTGATACTGTGCGATGTTTTGGCGCATTGCGGCAACGGGTTCTATTTCAAGGAACTTTTCCATCAACTTCTCCCATCTCTTATCATCGTCGACCTGCGGCTCCTAGACTTGAATTTCTACTAGGGCTTGTAGTACAATTGGAACCCTACCAGTGTGAGGCGCCCTTGCGTTGGTGGTTTAAGATTTTGGTGCCCATTTCTGGCCCAAACACTGGCCACCATTTTTCAGTTTCAGTCTATCAATTTCTTCATTAGTGTACGTCGACCAAGATTTTATTATTAAGTTGTACCTCTGACAAACCACCTAAGAATGACTTCCGCAGAGCCCCCGACCCGCTCTGTCCGTGCAACCCGTGCTTGTAGTTACCACTGGCGGAATATATAAGGTAATGAGAGCCCTCCAAAATTGCATTGAGCTTTGCACATTGCTGTCGCTCTCGGAGTAGTATCCAGGGCGTTCATTAGATATGGGAAGACAGGGAATTTTGCGGAGAGGTGACGAGGTTTTTGAGAGACCAAGAGAGAGCAGAAGGGGAGGTGGAGGCAGTTCGTTGAGAAAAGGGGGGGGGAGGTCATGTATTTAGCAGTCAGCTGGAGGAGTGAGAGGGTTGGGGTGGCCCAGAGGTCGAACAATCTAGCCGGGTTTC
>Ga0307511_10006352_pt1 | contig 11916 bp, 14 predicted proteins | sample 13_EM_MG_FD_200266 | JGI IMG/M metagenome (GOLD analysis project Ga0307511, IMG submission 200266) | Populus trichocarpa ectomycorrhiza microbial communities from riparian zone in the Pacific Northwest, United States - 13_EM | ecosystem: Host-associated > Plants > Roots > Unclassified | place...
AAATGCGGGGAATCTGATTCTCGCACTGTGCGTCATGCCGGGAGCCGGGCCCCAATACGATCAAAAGGTAAACAACGATTCTGGGCCTATTCTGTGGAAACGGTCTATCGAAATTACAACGGCTGTAACGGCTGATTCCCGCGCCAATCACGCCAGGGGTATTCCCAGATCGTAACCGCAATCATCGATCAGCCGAGTTCCCACACGCCCGAACCCCGAACTGCAGAGAGCCCTGACTCACGCCGACAAGGTTGGCCCGGGATGGATTCTATTCTTTCGTTGGAGCAGATTATCCAGGTTATTCATGCGTTTCTGGTTTCTTCCGGTTGTCATGACGCGTTTATGACCGGAACCCTCCGTACTGTTATCAGGACAACGATGAAAGTGTGTTCTGCGCCAACTTTTAGCCCTTGCTGGAAACTAAGCTTTCGGTCAGAGTCTGGTGATCGCCGGGTCCGCATTGACACTTTATGACCACCTGCTCATGATTGACGATGAGGTGAGCCGACAAAGTCAACCTCCTTCGCCTCCGTCTTTTAATGCCTCCTTCTTTAAGATTCGGTACATGTGGAGAGGGCCCAAGACATTCAGTCTGTTCAATCGCTCCTGTGGTGCACATCGAGAAAGCTAACGAACAAACCCTCCGGCAGTTTTCTACCTTTATACCCTAGTACGTCCCCCAATATCAGTTGTCTCGCGGGATCGCTGATGCGAACCTATTATCTGATCGATAGAACCGGATCCCTCTCATTGCTTTCCGGCTCTGGCATATTTACGTTGCGAGTAGCCCGAGGAGTTCCGTGGTCAGTCCAACAGGAACAAAACCTCCAGCCTAACCTTTGACTCTTTTCAACCGAATTTGTTCGCAGGCCGGGTGAGAGATCTGACCGTTGTTTGCATGAACTGGAGGCTTCAGCTAATTTCATCCCCCTACCCCACCCAGGTGCATCGCCGGGGCCCGCGCTGATACGATTGTCGCACTGTTTTTCTTCTCCTCTTCGGACGTATTCATCGCGTTGAGGTACGTCAGCTTCATCTTCGTCCCCCAGCTGATACCGATCTCGTCTCAGGGTATATGCGGTAACTTTCGGAAACAAGCCCGTCGCGATGTACTTCGGGACCTTGGCCTTGGCCAGATTAGCGCTGTCGCTCGTAGCGGTTTTTCTTCGGCCTGTGGAGCTCCTGGATCTCCCCCCGATCCCCATTGATGCCTTCAATATGTGCCCGATCTATGCGCGCTACCAACTGAGGTATGCCGCGGGCACGGTTGGTACCGTATTTGGTGAGTAATTGTGGCACTCGTTCCAACCACTGGTATAAACTCTGAGGACTGACTACGGGAGGGTCTTAGACCTATCTGCGTTCGTCATCATCGCTTGGTGCGCGTACCGCAACATGGACGCCCTCAAGCTTTCGGCCGTGATCCGCACAATCGTCACGGAAGGCACAATATATTTCCTCGCCATGCTCACCCTGCAGATATACGTCCAGATCTCTTTGGCTCTCATGGAGGTATGGTGTCTTTCTATCGGTTTACATCCTACCTCGCAATCATTGACTCGAATCCCACAGGATGTCAGCCAAGGTTATTCCATGACGTGAGTACCCGGTCGACCTAAACGGTAAAGGTCCGTAGTTGACCATTCCCACCTCGCGCGGTGTAGTGCGTATGGAGTGTACGTTTAGACCGTTGGTCTCCATCACAAGCAGTTGAATTGTCTGCCTTTACAGTATCAACCCCATGCTGACCATGAGGTTCGCACTCTCGTTGAAGCGGTCCGCGGATTCAAGACAAGAGTGGAAGTCGGCACAGTTAACCTCTGACAACTTCAGTAGCGGTCCCCTGTCTGCCGTGCGGGTTTCGTCTGCTTACGAGATGGGTCGAGTCTGCCGCCTGAAAGACTAACAATGAACCCACCAGCGGCAATTGACATGTAGAATTTGATAGATGAGACACATTCAAATTGTTTCACAGTCTGGTCACAGTTCTCTTCCGCTTTGCGTTCACTCTCGCCCGCTTCTACTCGAATGTTGGTTAAGATCCTCAACGCAATGCTCAGTCGAAGCGGAAAAGTGGCTCGCATGGATCGATCCGGTGGCCTGGATACGTCAAGTGACGTCTTGGAACCGAAGACCAGAGCCCACGGCACCCCCCGCGAGGTGCGATTTCTACAGCTTCGTCCGCTGCGGTTTTCTTCTCGGTGACATGCCAGAATAACGCGACGCTCTGCGAACGGTGATTCCTCCATCCTTCGCAATCGCAGCTACTTGTACATTTCTCCGATGTAACTCTTCGATTGGTATCCCGTTCCGCCTCATCCTGAACGTAGATCAGATCGGTCTACGGTTCGGCGGAGTGAGGGACAGGATGCAGGGTCGTAGTGGGAGCGTGAGGATGACGAGAAAGGGGATATCGTCCCGGGTGGCCGTGACGAGGTTTATCGATTGACGGGCAGTGATAACAGGGACGTAACTGTACGATGTGACCGGGAAGGGGTTGGCAGAGGTGTATGGTTAAACATTGCAGGGCTGAGACGTTCGCCCGAGATGACGAGGGAATATCCTAAGTGTGCTAGAGACGTTAGCCTCTGGGACTAGGGATAGGATACGCCGTGTTAAATGGAGCAAAAGCGAAAAAGGGTGCCGCACCAAACGTAGCGACGGTCATGAGCCTGTCATCCTGCTTGAAGAGGCCGAGGCGGCTGGATCTGCCCGCTACCAAAGACGCTCTACGCTGAGGATGGAGTTTTCAACAGGAGCATCTTGAAGGATTGGTGCCAGATGACTTACCTGCAACCATGGCACGATTCCCCCCGTCATCCCTACTAAATGAAACAAGCATGTGGGTGTCTCATCGTGGATGTGGCAGTGGTCGGGCGTGGCGGTCGGGCTCCGGAGCTGCTCAAAAAGAGTAGAATATGATCCGGAAGGACTAAGGATGAAGAAAACGACGAGTGACAAGGGGGCGGACGGCAGGATAAAACAAAGGTTGATCCTCTCGGAATTTCCCATTCCATCCCCCTTCCTCTCCACCAAACCTCGCGGAGGAACTGACCACCCAGCACCAGGGTGTCAGGAGCTGGAATTCTTAGCTTCGGGGGTGCTCTGTCGCTTCGGGTGGGTTCGGACCCCCCGCATCTGAGGGTTCGCATCGAGTTTCGGGCCAACTGGAGGATCCCCAGCACCTCCATATACATTTCCCTTGCCCCAGATTCGCTTCGAATGACAGGGAACATTCCGGGCAATCAAGACCTGAAGGTTCCTATCTCTCCTCTTGAGTCTACGTGAGCTAGACCGGTTCAACGACGAGTATACACCCGTGGTATAACACCCGTTCTCACCAGGTGTTTCACGAACTCGGCCGAAGTGACCCATCACGTAGGATCCACACGTTGGTGGTGGCTGTCTTGAAGAACTCTTGGTATGTACACAGTGTTCACTCCGACGCGTCCCTATTAGCAGCATGAGGGACAGCGAAGGCAGGAAGAGCGGGATGGACGTACCCGTACGACAGGAATTGAACGAAACCGCCCCAAAACCGTCCAGAGGAACCGGTGCCAACGCTCTTGCTTGGATTCCATCCGACGGCGGGCACCGATCCGAGATGTCATTCGGGCTAGTTATGGGGGTCAATGTTTTCGTTTTTTACCAAACCTCAACGACCCGTTGCGGTCTTTGGAGTTCCTTGAACTTTACCTAATGTTCCAGTATTCTCACTGTACAGTACCATGAGAGGTTGTAGCTGGGTAGGAAAGCTGGACTCACTTGCAGGGTGTAAAACTGATTGAAAGCCGGTCAGCCCGGCGGCAAAATCCGACAACAGTTCCCGGGTGCTTTCACGTCACTTCTCTCGACCTCGCAACCCTCACATGTTTTCTCTCTTGGCTCATCGAACTACAGCGAATTGCACAAAACCTGTGGGACTCACGCAACGCGACCGACGCGATGCTTATTCGAGGTGGAAACGTGGCCCGCGGGGATCAATAACCAAGTTCGTAGACCCGTGCCCAAGCTAGTGAAGCAGCAACTACTATGGAGCCGAGAACGAATTATACTCAGGAGATTGGATAGTGGCCCTGAGGTGCGGCTTCTCTAACTTCTGCGCGTTGTGGTTTCGTTGCAGGTTTTGTACCAAATATTGAACATCTAACACCAAGGATCCCTCAACGGTCCCACACTCCCTCCGTCCTCCTACCCAGCTCTCCTCCCGTTCTTTGTTCTCGATGACAATGTTTCCCAGAAACCGCCTCCCCCCGGCGGGCCCCACTCTGGCAACATCTGGTGCCGCCCGGTCCCTCACCAAGTCTAAGAAACGCCCGTTATGGGACCTTTACATCTACGACGGTCGGATGCCCGCCCACCCCTTCACCGCTGGGTAATGGTCTTGACGGTCAAGGACAACATCATACTCTTGGACCTTGCCCTGGTATCGTCCACATCTTCTAAGAGTGCGTCTGGGTTCATCCTCCTATACGCTGGCAATCTTTGTTTACTGTGGGATGCTCTGTCGTGCTGTAGGAGAACCGAGCGTAGAGGGAGGTCGATTGATCTGTTTGACGCGGTTGACTCTGGTGATGTCGCGTCCTCGCTCGGTCCGGCCCGTACCTCTATCTCTAGGGGCTAGGCATAAAAGATCTCACTCAAGACCTGGCGGTGGCAAACTGTACGGAGGAGCTTATATGTCTTGTTGCGGCTGATTACCTACACGTGTTATTTACTGGCCTGTTTGACAACCCTTGTGAATTTACGACGAACACCCCTCCCACCGATGGCCCGATGGCAGTGAAGGGGAGCTGTGACAATATGACGCTTGGAACTATCCGATTTGTGTGGGGCATGGAGTCCCATTCCATAGGACTCGCAGAGCAGATAAGGCTACGTGAGACTGGAGTTCTCGACGCTACACCTTCCCCGGCCCGCGGTCGCCAGTTTCCCACCGTTGACGTTGAACTGTGGTTGATATACGCTCTTTGGATGGCGCTTATACCTCTTCATCCTTCACCACAACTTCTACCTGCACGTTCCCGATGTCGATCCTCAGGCTCGCCTTCTCGCTCTTTGTGATCTCCACTCTGTGGTATCGCTGGATTCCACGCTCTTTCGAATACTTCAGACGCAACTATACGACATCCGGGCTCATCGATGTTCTCGTTGAGACTTTGGAAAGACTGGAACCCGCGGTCACCGAATTCGTACGCACTCGTTCGAACATCAAATCTCTCCCGGAAGACGTCCGACAACGTTTACTCAAACTGCCGGAGCTCGTTCGGAGGTGAGAAGCCTTACCGCCCCCATCTACGGAACTCATCGTTGACCTACTGTGTAGTTGCCTCGCCTTGATGAAGGACGTTGAGACTTCGCCACAGCTCACGGAGGCTGTCAAGGCAATGGAGGAGGCTATCGACGAAATCAACGTAGGTTTTACCGCACGACGAAGTTGGCGTGTCTAACAGACTCCAGGGCGTGTACAACGCGATAGCGCAGCACTTGTTGGATTTAGGTCTGAACTACATACCGCCGCATTCGAACACCCTCCCTCGCACGAATCCGGCGAAGTGTAAATAGTCATGATCATCGGTAACGAACAGCCTAGTTAGACACCTCTCCTTGTACACCAACACGAAGTTTTATAATAATCTCCTACACCGTACTGGAGCCCATGGCGTGTGGTCTTGGGGAAAGCGTCAGCAGGACAAATCTATCGAACTTGACGCGTGACGAGTGACTGGACGCGCCGATGCTTCCAACGGCTCGGTTGCCGATCCACTCGGACCCAGGACGCACGCCCTCACACACTTGGAGATGAAACTAAGTTTGAAGAGGGAACCCCACGAGAGGATCACCTGTACGTCACGAGGCGTTTCGACATCCATTTCCGGACAACTCCACACGATCCGCGATCCGCGAAGGGATAAATTGTCCGCCCTCGGATCCCGTTCTTTCTGGGCTTCGGAGAGAACGTGGCGGGATCCGATACTCCCCGAAGCGATGGCCGCGAGCTGAACACGGTTGGAAAGTCTCACTCCAAGTCTCATGCCCTGGCGTGCCAAGGCGAATAACTAGACGGCAGAGGACGATTCTGATGTCGCGACTTTGAGGTTTCCGTTAGATATTTATGTTCCCGCCCGGCACCTCGAGTGCACAGTTTGATTGTCATGACAATAATTCAAATGCACGTTAGATGGTACGAGAGCGTGTTCTCATGGTCTTGGGAATATCTAGGTGAGCTTAAGCGGACGCAACTGTGAGCAATCTCCGAAAGCCGAGGCGACAGGAAATCCAAAATGTGTGTCTGGTGGTGCCCACGGTATAATAACGGGTAGATAAAATGGGGCAGAGCCATGAGCATAAACGGTGCGTTGGGAGACAGCGTGGGAGGGGGGAGGTGGTCTGGGACACGGTGATCTCAGGGTCATCGCGCTCTTACCCCAACATAGAAAGCAATGGGATGGAATCCCCGCGATCCTCGATGCAAGCGTGTGAGCACAAAACCTCCTGCATGTAGGTTTCAACAGTGTAAGGGTGTGTGAACGTGGACCAGCACGGTTGTCCGAGTTGTAGCAAGCGAATCAGCCTGGGTCAAATCAGGACATAGAGGACGAGCTCGTGTAACAGCCTAAAATGTACATGGGGTAGTGGGATAGCTCCATAACGGACCCATGTCTGCATTCCTTCGGGCTCGATCAGGTTTTGACCCCGTTTCCAGTTTTTGTAGCATGATTATGTTGCCGGAGGTTGGATCGCCTAAGGGTACGTCGGGGATCGGGGGAGCAGTTGGCTGTCATATGGGTTGCTACGTACGACCTGCAGAATGGCTATTTCACCCCAACACCGGTGCTCCAAGCTACCCACTGAGGGCGGCGATACATCGAAACTGGGCCCTTGAACGGTTGCACCTTCCCACTTGAGGTGGTATCTCTGATCCGTGAACATCGCCTACCAAGCGGTCAGTTAGTAAGGCCTCCGAAGAACAATGTGCGGGTGAATACGTGGTGTTTGGGGAGAGCGAATAAACACACCAAAAAGCAGATGATTGCTTGTGTTGGTGGTGGAGCCGATTCTCACATCTCTCACCCGTTGGCTCTACAAACGTCGTGAGCAAGTACATTTACGTGGCGTAGCGCAGACTACGGTTTCCGGTACGTTCGGGCAAACGGAACCTCCAAGACTGATTGTATCCTACTCACCTGAACCTAGATTGAATCGGTATATGATTCGGCGGGGCGGGGAACGAGATGAGGGTTTGCAGAAGAGGTGCGGTATCGATGGCAAAGTTTCGACGAGAAAAAGTTCTCCCCAGGGCCGTGACGAGTGTTTTGTTTTTTTGATTAGCAGGCGGCGTTGACAGGGGCGGAGCTATACCACGCGGTTGGGAGGGAGTTGGCGGGGTGTACCTAGTCTCGGCACAAGCCCGGATCCGGCCGCAGGAAGCCTAAACGAGGAGAGCATGTGATGTAAAATCACGGGTTTGGTACGAACCTAGGGGTGTACCCGCATGTACTGCAATCGAATATCGTCCAACGATCGCAGGGTGAGGTGTTCGTCTAAGGCGACAGGTAGGTGGTGCAGGTAAGCCCGAGCGTCGGTCTCTGGCAAGGGAATGTGGTTAGGGGTCGCGTGAAAGTGGATGGACGTGTTTCGCTCCAAGGGGGCGTACTTTTTTCCCGATCCAGAAAGGGAAAACGACCCATAGGGCTCCGAGAGAATCAGAAGGTTGTACTCTATCGGCTTCTCGTCCCACCTTCATCAGGAAACATCAGCGTCGGTCCATTTCTCAATCTCGGAAGGAGGAGTCTCGAAAGATTCTTAAGATCACGAACAACGCGTCTGGGTCCTGGAAACATTTATGGTGGTTAATTGCGCGCCTTGAGTCCGATCAAGCCGGAAACGAGCAGGGGAGGCCAGTTACTCACTTTGTCCGGGGCGCACCCTTCGCCCCTCGCAACCTTCAAAAGGCAAGATTGGAGCGTTCAGTGATCGTGGGGTTGCTGATCCGGGGTTAGGACGTGCGGTTGGCAAGCAAGCTTCCATAAAAAAGCTCAATCTGGACCACGGAGTCCTCCAGCGACGTCGCTTGAATTCTCCGTCGCAGGGTGGGTTGGGTTGGTAGAAGGATATTGGGTGAAGCTCAAAGGCTGGTAACCCTTGCATTTCGAAGTTTCCGCTACGGGTTGATGATGTAATTGCCTGGTACCATCGAGGAACTTGGTGACCGTCCACAGCCTGAGGGCTGATCTCACAAGGTGGGCAATGCAGTGAAGCAGGGAGCCGCGGTCTCTCGCCTTCGCTTACAGGAATCGGTGCCATGAAAGAACATAGCGATTGCTCCGGATCCCCAGGCGAACCGGACCCGGATAGTTTCCTTCGATTAGATCGGTCAAATAAACTATTTAGTAGAATGCCGGCCCCGTTGGCTCTGACGGTGTGCGCGGGAAGAGTTTTTGTGGCCCTTCCGGATGATGGGAGGTGTAAGGAACCTTACCTCGAAGGGTAACACTGGCGTTCGCCATCGGGCGGGACGATGACTCTGGCTGGAACGTTCGAATTCGAGAGTGACCGATGATTTGATTTTGACCGTCGGACATCTCTGGAGGCATCCGGATTCCATCCGTCAATTTGTCGAGAACTGGTTCCCTAGTGCCAATCACGTCGGTGGCATTCCCAAGGCCAGACCGTACCCGCGATCGTCGATCAGCCAGGGATCAGATGAGAACCAGGTTGGCTTAGCGAACGGATGTAACCCAAACGACGGGGCTCCTGCACCTCTGCCCCATGACCATAAGGACTCGAGCCGGTCCCCCAACTTCCGTCGTTGTTTCTCCCTTCCCCCCCAATCCGTTCCCACATGCCCGAACCCCGAACCACAGAGAGCACTTACCAATGCCTCCAAGATTGACCCGGGATGGATTCTATTCTTGCGTTGGAACAGGTTATCCGGGTTATGTACGTGTTTCTGGTTTCTTCTTGTTGTCATGACGCGTTTATGATCAGAACCCTTTGTACTGTTATCAGGACAACGGCGAAAGTGTGTTCTGCGCCGACTTTTATAGCCCTTGCTGGAGACTAGGCCTTCGGTCAGAGTCTGGTGATCGCCGGGTTCGCATTGAGACTTTACGATTACCTGCCCCCGACTTACGATGAGGTGAGCCTAAAAGGTTAACCCCCTTCGCCTCCGTGTTTTAATGCACCAGTCTTGAAGATTCGGTACATGTGGAGAGGTCCAAAGACTTTCAGTCCGTTCCATCACTCCTGTAGTGCGCATTGAGAAGGCTGGTGGGCGAACCCTGCGGCGGTCTTCTACCTTTATACCATGGTGCGTCCCCCAGGATCAGTTGTCTCGTATGTGCGTGATCCCTAGGCCTGATGCAAACCTATTATCTGATCGATAGAACCGAATCCCTCTCATTGCTCTCCGGCTCTGGCAGCTTTACGTTCCAGTTAGCCCGAGGAGTTCCGTGGTCAGTCCAAGAGAAGAAAGCCTCCAGCCTAGAGTTTGACTATTTTCGACCGAATTTGTTCACAGGTCGGGTGAGAGATTTGATCGTTGTTCACACGAACGGGAAGTATCAGCTAACTTCGTCCCCCTACCCACACAGGTGCATCGCTGGAGCCCACGCCAATACAGTCATGCTATTGTTTTTCATTGCCTCTTCGGACGTATTCATCGCGTTGAGGTAGGCCACCTTCATCTTCATCCCTCAGCTGGCTGATGCTGATTTCGTCTCAGGATATATACGGTAACTTTCAGAAACAAGCCCCTCGCGATGTACTTCGGGACCATGGCCTTGGCAGGATTGACACTGTCGCTCGCGGCTTGTTTTCTCTGGCCTGTGGAGTTCTTGGATCTCCACCAAATCCCCATTGACGCCTTCAATTTGTGCCCGATCCATGCACGCTATGGGCTGGGTTATGCCTCTGCCGTCTTAGACCTATCTGCGTTCGTCATTATCGCTTGGTGCGCGTACCGCAATATGAACGTCCTCAAGCTTTCGGCCGTGGTCCGCACAATCGTCACAGAAGGCACGATATATTTCCTCGCCATGGTCACCATGCAGATATACATCCAGATCTCTGTGGCTCTCATGGAGGTATAGTGTCTTTCTCTCGGTTCACACCCCATCTTGCGGTCATTGATTGGAATCCCCCAGGACATTGGCCGGGATTATTCCATGATGTGAGTACCCGATCGACCCGAGCAGTAAAGGTCCGCAGTTGACCGTTCCAACTTCGCGTGGTGCAGTGTGTATGGAGTGTACGTTTAGTCCGTAGGACCCCGTCACAACATCAGGAAAAGCTCGATCGGTCGATCGGCGGATTTTTCAGTCAAAAATGGGATCTCACCGGTTTCTACGGGTTTTGACCGGGACAGCTGTCCAGTGCACCCGGTCAGTATTTTACAGTAAATCTCATATGTCCCCTTTTTAAACAACTGTTGAATCCGGTAAAATACCGCATGCCATTGATACCGAGCACAGGCCTCTCCCAAAAGGATCGCCACATTCAGCTAACTGTTCACACAATGTTTCAACAAAGTATGACTCTCATTCGCCTAACTACAACACATGTGGTACTATACTAAGGGAGCACAAAAATAAACTTCCCAAATCCCAAACACCCTCCTGGTTGGACCACAAGGCAAGTCCGCTGAAACCCCCCCCCAGTAGCTAAACTAGTGCCTGCACAATGTCTTCACATTCTTTGGGTTAAACACGCAGGGGGAAAATTATTGTGCCATGGAAGTGATACGCGAAGTGTTGGCTGATACCAGAAGAGGCAGCTGGGACTGGGTCTGTGGATGCCGGGGGATGTACGAGGGGTTCAGAGGACTTGAGTGGATATAGGAGGGGCGGCATGAGTGAGGAAGGCATAAGTGGGGATTGTCAGGGTTTGTCCCAATACCTTGACCACACCTGTCAGATTCGTACCCGCAACCTCCTCATCGGCATTCCTGGCCTACTCGGCGATCTCGGATCCAACGATCACTCTCCACTCCTCAAGACACCCATCACTTCAAGACAATCCCTCTGCAGCATTTGGCATTGCGCACAGACCATTGGCAAGCCGTGCACGGACCTAGTTGTTGATGTTTGGTTGGATAGTAGTGTGACTGTCACGGAAGACATCATGATTTTTTTTTCGATGCTAGTTTATTGTGCTAAGGCCGAGCCTATGTTACACATTACTATCTGTTGGATTGGGAGGGGGGGAGATAGAAGATGAAGTGTCAATCACTGCTGCGAGCCAGCAGATCCCTGCTTCTCGTCATCCCGCTCTCACCTCCATCTCCGTTTCTCTCCGTCTAAGGCTCGATCGTGGGGGGGGGGAATAGGTCGGACAAAACAGTAAGGAAGTACAGGACTGGGGCTTGTGAAGTGAAGAAGAGACGATGTGAGTAAGGGGGGAACCAGGTCTATAATCACCTGGAGGGAGCAGAGCGTCACATTAATCATGACAAGACCTTGATGAACGAGGGGGGGCCTTGTCCTTCACAGAGGCGATGTGGTTGATCCTGGCGAGTGGGTCTCCTGCTGGGCCACTGCTGCAGGGTGCGGAGGGGTGCCGGTCCTCTGTGGGAGGTTTTTCGGGGGAATCCAGGCTCGGACAGCACACCTGAGATTGCCGAAAGTGGTGAGGGATGACCCGACAAGCCTTCAGGCAAGGGCGCCGTCGGGGTCTTCAAAGGAGAAGGAGAGGGAGGAGATCTGACCATTCTTGTAGGTCCTGGGGTTGCGAACCCATGAGGGGAATTGTCGAATTGCCAGTGAGGCATAAGTGGGATTGTGCTTGGCCAGCTCTCTGTGAAGCTCCTCAGCTGAGTAGGCATCAGAGTCCACCTCCTTGCCAGTGTAGACATGGGAAAGGGTCACACGTGACCACCTTGTATTCGGGATGATATCCTTCATCTCCAAATGATGA
>Ga0307511_10006353_pt1 | contig 11915 bp, 13 predicted proteins | sample 13_EM_MG_FD_200266 | JGI IMG/M metagenome (GOLD analysis project Ga0307511, IMG submission 200266) | Populus trichocarpa ectomycorrhiza microbial communities from riparian zone in the Pacific Northwest, United States - 13_EM | ecosystem: Host-associated > Plants > Roots > Unclassified | place...
GCAACGATTTTCATTGCGAAGGAAAGATAAGCCCTTACCGCGTGAGTATGAGACTGTAATGTATAATTATTGATGCATCGCAAGTTGAAGGCCTGAAGCTATCAGCACTCATCTGATCATGAGGATTGCGGCTGGTTAAGCAGCTTTCTCAGCAGTGGGACTAAGTAAGGTCGGCAGAGCGGGACGTCGCCTTAAATGGATGAGCAGCGCTTTCTAACGAATCGATCTGAAAATGTGGAGAAGTTTTACCTAGTCTGGTTGCACGAGAAGCGTTCTGTAATCCGCGTGATGGCGCTACAGTACAGTAGTCTCTGCCACACTACTCCACAGCAGGCTAGCTCTGACGAAGTACCAGCCCCCTTCTGCATGAAGGCATCTCAAATCAGGAAGTGTTGCCACTCAACAGTTCGCTATTAGAGTTTCAAATTCATAGCCCAACACTTATCACAGCTCTACCACAATCTAAACTCTCCGACTCATCTCTATCTGTGGACCGCTCAACCACCACCATGAAGTGCTTCACTGTTCTCCTCGCAGCTCTATCTACTACGGCCACAGCGGCGACTATAGGACAGCTCTGGGGCCAGTCACCGCTTGGAGTACCAGGAACTGGCGAACCCGTTCCAGGACAGAGCCCCTTGAAGTACTGCGGCCCCACGGATGGGGATATTTTGGAGATTAAATATGTCGACATCTCCCCAAATCCTCCCACACCGTAGGTCCCCGCCTCATCGTCAATTCCTCAGCTCTGTTTAAACATCAGACTGCTAACAGCCTGCTGTAGAGGTGCAACGCTTGTAATTAAGGCCTCAGGTACTTTAAAGGAAGCTATCGAAGCGGGAGCATACGTGATTGTCGAGGTTAAATACGGGTATATCAAGCTTATACACAAGAGCATTGACCTCTGCGAAAACGCTGGGCAGGTGGATTTGGAATGCCCGGTCAAGGCTGGAGAGATGATTCTGACGAAAGAAATCGATTTGCCAAAGGCTATCCCACCAGTCAGTGCTCTAACTACATCTAACAGACAAAGTTTTAAGACTGACAACTTTCAGGGAAAATACCATGTTACTGCTGATGTTTACACCAAGGACGACGTGCCTATCACTTGCCTTACTGCAGACATTTTCTTCCACCCAGGCAAGCCAGGGCTCAGCTAAATGGACGATAACGGAGACGGTGAGGGTGATGATTTTCTCACTAGAACAGTTGACGGAGATAGGTGTGTTTCGGTTCAATATGGCGTTTCTTAGCAACACTCGGGTTAATGTAGTTGGGCTGGTCAATCATCCGAGCATGATTTCTCAAATGGGTTGTTGATGTTTATATTCCATAGTTGATTTGTTATCTCAGCATCTAGTTTGGTTTACCCTGCATTTGCCTCTTTGCCTTAGTCTGGTTGTCACGAGCCCCACCATTATTGTCATTGAGATTTATCCATTATTTATCTAAATATATTCATCGTATCTACACAAGTAATACAAGCGCTACTTTACTTTGTGGGGATATCACATTTGAGGATTAGAGAACTTGTCTACTGTAATTGGTACCATCCTCCAAGGCGTAGAAGGGCCATCATAACCATATTATCGGACGCTGCCACATTCATAAGGTATTACATGCAAGTATTGCGATTCCCCAAGTCTATAGCCAACATTGCTATTCAGTCCTAACCAACCGTTTACTCCCCAAATAGTCTTCTAACCCTCCTCAAGACGCTATCTTTCTCTGGGTCATATGGATGGTCTTTACTTGGTATCTCAAGGACTGCCGGGAATGCCGCTGTGTACATATCTATCTTGTACCGTATCTTCTCAGCTATCTATTGGGAGTGGCCATGTTAGCTATCATTCAGATATATATCTAAGTCTGCCCATGAGTCTAGTGCCATCCGAGCCTCACTTTCACCATTTTCGGTGCATGTGGGGCGGGTGTGTGTCTCGGGTTGCGGGAGTTCGAGTTGACTGGGGATATACATGTTGATTGATCAAGAGAATTCCAATGTCCTTCCTCTCACTGACGAACTCATCGAATGTCTTCTCGATAGCAGAGACCTCGGTTTTGGCGTCCACAACGAGGAAGTTCTTGGATGCGCTTGGGGGGGGGGTAACGTGCTAATTTGCCAGAAAAGTACTATCAGTCACAGGGAACTCTCAAATGAATTGACAGCACCAGGATGCCACCTGCCGGGCGATGGGGAACATACACCTATGCCCGAGAGAAGCAAGCCAGTTACGGTATCCTATGGCGGTTCAAATTCGTTAGCTATGGGAATGGCAGGCTATGGGAATCCCAGAGGAGACTTACCTCATCTCCGATAACTGCTATGAAGTTCCGCTCTTTGTAGGATTGTGGTGCGGCGGACATGTTGGGTGGTGATTGTGTCGTCGCAGCACGTTGTTGTGAGCTTGAAGCTTGGTGTCGACTGACGCAGTTGCCAAGAATGAGCTCGCTTTGTTACAACCAGCAAAACTACAGCGAAATAATGACAATCTTGTACGGGTTTTGCAGGATTAATTACACCCTTTCATTATTCTATGGCTAAAAATCTACGGATATATCTGGACGTCATGAATGCCTCTCTGTTTACCCTCACTCCCCTGCTGAAAGTGTGACCTCAATTGCGCCATCAGAGCTTCGAATTTCTATCATACTCGGCCATGAACTTGGCCAACATCTTTGCCTCCTTTTCCATATTCTCCAGTGTTCTCGGCTTTCTCTGTTCATCTGGCAATGGTGTAGGGAACTTAGCCCTTCCCCCACAAGGTACTTGTGACTCTACCTCGTGTACTTCTGTCGCAATTGACACCGCTGATTGTGTCTCCCCACTCAATACCACTTCTTTATTGACCTCCACCGCAACCTTGGCCGGTGCTGGTGGTCTTGTTGGTCTCGACTGGGATTGGTCCCGCTCACGGAAGAGCTTGCCCAGGTCTCCGGCTTCAGATTCCATCAGAGCATAGATGTCGTCTGAATTGGGGAGGTCCTTTAACCTCCGTGGGATAAGATGGGTGTGCACGTGGGGCACGCTATGGGAGCATCGGTAAGCCCAGGATTCGAAACAGAGAGGTAGGTGTTGGTTGTCAGGTGGAGCTCACGATTGACCAGCTGCTACACCATCTTGAATAGCAATGTTCAAACTTTGTGCGCCGTAGACAGCCTCGACGACTTTGGCCACTTTCTGAGTAGTTAAGAAGAGATCTGTAACCTGACCCGTTGCGTGAGTTCTCTGATAGTATGGGCTGAGCCATGAAAGTAGTAACACAGACTCGGTACCTCGGCTGTGGAAAGGTCCTTTATTCGAGGGACTACCCGTTTGGAACAGACCAGCACATGGCCCGGTAGAAGTGGTTTAAGGTTGACGATTGCAAAGGAATGTGTGGTTTTGTAGAAAACCTAGGCAGCAGCTTCGTTAATTGCCTGCAGGCAGATATGCACTTTGTTTGGTTCCGGGAGTACCTGTGTAGTGACGATGAAACTTCCGAAGTAAGTTGAACCAGTGGCTGCCATGATTTGGAGTAAAGTAACCGAGATAGAAGGCCAGTTGGACTGTGAAGTCATCGAAATTCTATGCCAAGAGACAAGCATTGGAGCTTCCTAGGTACCTACTCGCCTCCCCAACATTCCACCATGATACGAACCAAAACCTACATGAAGGAAGCGAAATGCCACCCAAACGAAAGGGGGAGGCACAGGTGGCTACTTCCTCACGGAAGAAGGCCAAAGGCACGAAAATAACTGTGAAATCAAGCTCGGACTCAGGTAGATCATATGAACAGATCTCGCACGATAAATCGGACGTTAAGGCTAAAGGGAGGGCGAAGGGAGTGAAGGTGGAATCGGAATCAGAGTTGGGGGATCTCACACCCTTACCCTCGGAGGTGGATAGCAGCGACTCAGATTCCAGCGAGGGGGAGGAGGATTGGGAGAATTGTCTACAAGAAGCCATAGATCCAGGAGCATCAAGCGCGAAGCATGAAGCTCCACTGGGAGACTTGGAGGTGACTTTGGAGCCTAATAAGGAACAGTTATGGTCGTGAGTTGCTGTTTCGCATGGGTGCGCTAGAAAACGGAAGTTGACGGAAGTGCATAGGACTGGAAAGAAGGGCATCTCGGGGGTTGAGAGGACTATACGGATGACGGCACATATGCTGCATACGCAGTTTCTACTCTATCATGGTATACTTCTCGTCTCTACATAGGCCCTGTTCCATGCTCATATGAAGTTCAGGGTTCAGACGGAATTCATGGCTTTGTGACGAAGAGCTACAGGCCATCCTGTTTAGCCATTTGACACCAGAGATTGCAGGCCAGGTGGAGAAATATCATCAAGCACGGCAGAGGCAGCTGGAGAGCTCACAGAAGGCACAGGAAAAGGATAAGGGCAAAGGCAAAGGTGCTGTCAGTACCACAGAATCAACGAAATCTGATTCTGCGGCTGCTGACCCCCTTGTGCACCTTCTTGGTGCTCTAATACACTTCTGGAAGAAGAAATTTATCATAAATGCACCGGGGCTTCGAAAGAATGGCTATTCGTCGATGACAGAATTGGCCCAAATATTATCTGCGCAGGGGGGGCTGCAGGAAGGTGAGGCGGGTATGGAGGGGTTAACATCGGAAAGAATCGAAAACTTGCGGGCTTATAGGGAAATGGCAAGGAAGCTAGAAGGTAGCCGCGATGTCGGAGCACAATTTTTTACTGCTCTCCTCAGGGCTTTGGGCTTCGAGACTCGAATGGTCTTCTCTTTGCAGCCATTGGGATTTCGTTTCCATGCAAGGGAAGGGGTAAATAGAAATGGAAATATAACACAAGCGCCTATGGAGTCTCTATTAGGTGAAAGGGATGCCTCTGGGGGGGGAAGAAAGAAGAAACGGGGCCCCGAACACTCTAAGAAGCCTACCCGGAAGCGAAGAAAGGCATCAACACCAGAATCAGATGCTGAGCAATCTGAAATATCTGAAGATGAAGGACCAGACTCTCAATCTGAGGAAGATGAGCCAATGATAAGTAAATATAAGTGTGTATTTAAGTTGACTGGTCATATGCTAATATCATAGAAGAGCAAAAGTCCAAGCCAATAGACAGAGATCTTCAATACCCAATTTTCTGGACTGAAATTTTCTCTCCACATACCTCCTCTTGGGTTGCAGTCGACGCCCTTGTTCGGACCAAAATATTTTTCCGTCCTGATACTTTTTGCCAGCTTGAGCCGTGTGGGAAACAAGCGCAGGATTCGAAGCAAGTTATTTGCTATGTCATTGCGTATTCATCTGATTTCACGGCAAAGGATGTTACAGTGCGGTATCTTACAAAGAGCATTATACCTGGGAAGGCAAGAGGCTTTCGGGTTCCCCATACTGAATACCCCATAAAAGATAGCAGAGGTACTGTAATCAGAACACACCAATATGACTGGTTTAGATCCATTATGAGAAGGTATAATAGGAGGGAAGATCTCAAGGGTGATAGAGATAGAGAAGAGGATCAAATTTTGCAAGGCGTTGTTGTCGAGAAAAAGCGCCCCGTCAATGATGAAAGTATTTCAGGCTACAAGAACCATCCAGAGTACTCCTCCCGTATAGCACAATCTACGGACCCTGGTATTAACATAAGCCTAGCTTTATTCTCGAAAGACACTTAAGGCGAGAGGAAGCCGTCAAGCCTGGCAAGAGTCACGTCAAGCTGTTTAGTGTCGGTAAGGGAGAAAAAGTCAAGGAAGAGAAAGTGTATCGAAGGCAAGATATCGTCATATGTAAAGCAACTGAGAGTTGGTACAAAGAAGGTCGTGTGATGAAGGTATTCATGCTATTTCTAAATTCCTACTTCGCAGTGGTAGATGTTAATTTTGCCACAGGAAGGTGAGCAACCTCTGAAACGGGTCAAGTCACGGGCAGTTACCCTGAATCGGAGGAGGGAGCTTGAACAAGCGGCCGCGGAGAACAACCCTATCCTACAGGGCCTCTACAGCTATGAGCAGACTAAGTACGGCTCACTCTTCCCCTATCATATTACTACTTACTCATGTCATCAAAGGCTGTACGACCCTCCACCCATTCAAGATGGGAAGGTTCCACGCAATGCGTTTGGCAACTGCGATGTTTATGTGGAGACAATGATTCCAGAAGGGGGTGTGCACCTACCACTTAAGGGTACAGCAAAAATAGCAAAGAAACTGGGCATCGATTATGCAGATGCAGTGACGGGTTTTGAGTTCAAGAGTAGATATAGTACTTCTTGTTTTTGACTTTTAACATGTGCTAACATCATCTGCAGAACAACGAGCAGTCCCAGTCATCGAGGGCATCGTAATACCCGCCGAACATGAGGACTTGATTAGGGATGCATGGACAGCAGCGGAGAAAGAAAGGATAAGAAAGGAAGACGCCAAGAGGGAGCAAGCTGCACTTGCACTGTGGAGAAAGTTTTTAATGGGCATTAGGATTGTGAAGCGGATACAAGAAGAATATGGGGAGGAGCACCAAGGAGGGTTGATAGGCCCCAGTATTAAGCAACCTCCGAAGCAGCGAAAGGATGCTCCAACGACTAAGGCCAAATCCGTGGCATCCCCAGAACGTAGCAAAGAATCTAACAAACAAGTTGGAGATTCGGAACCTGAGGAGGGTGGCTTCTTCAGGAGCGGTGAAGGGGAAGCACATCAAAGCCTGGAGAAAATGCACGAGGAAGGTGGTGGCTTTTTTGCTGATGGCAGCCACGATAATCTGGAAGGAGATTTCATACAGGAAACCGCCCAAGCTGCCCATCACATGGGGGATGGGTTCATGGAAGAAGATACCGAATTGTCCCGTACAAGTTTCGACAGTGAAGGCGTTTACACTCGCAACGGCAGCAGGCATGTGGAAGCACCCCACATAAGCACTCCAGCCAAGAAAACCCGGCTGAGCACCAATTCCGGGGGAACGCCACACCAGAACCAGGCGATAGCATCTCTCAAGTCAGCATCTGCAGCTGCCGTTGCTAGTGGCCAATCAAGCTCATCTTTTGAAGACACAACTGCCGGTGAAGAGCAGGAATCGAAATATTTCTCGCCTAAAAAGGCTATATCTATCAGGACAAGTAGACCAAATCAGGCTCGCGAGAGTGGGAGTGATACATCTGACTTGGTGGGTTTTGATGCCATGGATGTCGCTTTCGAGGTACCTCACTCTGCTAGAAACCAATTCGGGAAAGCAGGGGTGAGCACAAATGATCAGCAGCTGCCGGCGCCACAGAAAGCAAACAGGAGCCCTAAAGAGAAGGCCATTCCTGTATTGCGGGTGTCTAATAGTGATAGCAAACGATCTACACCGGCAAAATCCACGCCTACGAGACAGGCAGCTGCAAAGGCTAATCGAAAATTGCGAACGCAGAGTAAATACTTCTTGGCGGAGGAGGAGCGAGCAGAAACGGAATAGATGGTCAGCACACTGTATCCAGGAGAAAGGGATCTATAGTGGGGGCGAGCTAGGATGTTAATGCGGAGTGGATCAGAAAGAGGCATTGTAATACATTAGAATTGAGCATCACCCACATGTGGCATAATTAGTAGTTTTAACCTTAATTTTTTTCTGGCGAGTAACCTTTGGGTGTAGGCTGCCCCATCACGCATTTTGCGATCGCAGCTCTACATGCACATGCATAGGTGACATGCTTCAGCTCATAGATCTAATTTAAACTAATGGTTTTTAGCAATTTATCTTCCACCACCCCCAAAACTCTACGGATCTACATGTTTAGTGATATGTTCAGGCTTATTGGCATCTGTTACCCTGAATTTGTGCCTTGGGCGTTTGAGGCTCAGCCTACCTAATAATGGTCATGCTTTACGCCTCCCTGGGGCCTCGCTCTCCCCTCTGGTGTCATTCTTCGCCACCTCAATTGCTTGTACTAGATAGATTAGTCTGGTTGCATTCGGTTCGGTTGCTTTTTACCCAGTGGACTCAAGGTATATTATCATAACTTGGAAGGGCCCCGGCGGGGTCAGATACGATAAGATTAATACAAATAGACCTAACCTTATCCCATGGATAGCTAAGGGCGCTAAGTACTTGGTGGCTGTAGCATATCTCAACTTGCCACTTTGAATTCAGCAGTAATTTTCTATATGGACCTCCACACTGGCTTGATCGTTGGAATTTACTTGCATGTTTGGCGGTACTTAGTCTTTAGTAACTTCACCCCATGCTTGTGTGTCACTATGCACTAGATTATGTCACAAATTAGCAAGATATCTGGGAGGCTAATGAACACGTGTCGGCTGATGCTATTAATATATTTACTTCAAGACCCATAGCAGGCGCTAGAAATAAAAACATTAGAGGCTCTGCGAGGCCTTGATGTGGAGAAAGCATAGAACGGATAAAGCACATGTGCCAACCAGACTAATATACTGTACGTACTTAAGTCTCATGCGGTATGGCTCAAGCTACGTCAAGTTCCAAATGGAGAGGTTTTATCGAACATGCCATATCGTAACCCTTTCCGCTCTAATAATACTGGTAAACCTCCTTTACTATCAACCACTACTAAGGCCCTAATTTCAGTAAAGACTTCACTGTACTTAATACGGGAAAACCATCCCTTGATTTTTGTTACTACACTAAATTATTTTTGAGAACCCTTACCAAAGCATTGATTATATTGTGGTAAGAAGAATTGCAGTTTCGGCTCGATTCACCTTGCTGCAGGTTGATAGAGTACTCCTCTTCTTAGATTTGAGGAAATTTTTTACGGTTGCTGGCTGGACTCCTCTTTCGGAGAGTATCTTCCTACATCTATACTCCGTAACCACACTTAGATTGGACTATTTAGATACTACTGTTTTCTCTTCAGCACTCTACTACCTTTCACCACGCCGAGTTAGTAAAGCCCTTCCTAGCCCTCCTCCAAAATACTCCGCTTGTCCCCATCTTTGTCTATATGTAAGATCGCCGATGTCTAGATGAATAAGTACATAATGTGATATTCCTTAGGAGTTATGATGCCTGCCAATAGTTCAGTCGTCCACATCTATGGTGTGAACGATCTCGATACGGTGCTCGGAGGCACAGATGGAGTAACAAATGTGAACTTCTATTGTATGATAGAGTTTATCTGTTTCTTTCATCAGTCCTATTTTCTGAAGGACGAAGGCAGTAGGGCGATTTACCACCCGCTTCAGTCCAGAAATTACTACATTGCCAAAAATGGCAAGTTACTTGCATATGTTATCAAAGAATGCTGAGTCCAGGGTCAAAGATGAGGCCCCCTTGTTACGTACGATATAATGGAGAATGGATCCCGCGTTCAATCATTTCGTGATGCCGTCAGGGACCGAGACTGATAAGGTGCTACTTTGGCCGCGCACGTCCTTCCGCTTACTTGGGATCTCAAATCATAACTTCAAGTATCCATAGTAGCAAAGTTCACGTAAGTATTACTACAGGAAATCCAATTTCAAGTTCCAATAATGCCGGAATAATGCAAGGAATACAGGCTCAGGGACTATCTATAGCTCCAGGATGTCAATATGTAGGACTTACTGACATCTCCTCTTCCTCCATCTCCCCTCATGCCTATAAATAGGGACATGTTACGACCTCATTACAGCGCCAATGCCCTCTAGAGCTTGGGCTCTCTCTGACCTTCGAGGCATGATGATAGTTACATACTTGCGATCATGGTAGTTGTGCATACATCCATCAATCCAGGATTGCGATGGAGTCTTAATTGTTTTAGGGCAACTATAATTTATTTGCTTTAGACTCGATAGACATCTTGAACGCTTTTTCGTTGGCCTAGAATATACCGCACGACAAATTGCAAAAGTATATTTATTAGTCTTGTCTGTTGGCTGGGGTCAGGTGCCGAGATTGCCAAGCCCGATTCTTGTCCTTTTGTCCATTTGTGGTAGTTAGCTTGACTGTTTTGAGAATCTCTGCTCCCGCCACACCTGAACATCATTCCTCCATCATAGTCTCGTACCCTGAACATCACCATCACTCACACCATCACTGGCTTGAGGCTGGCCAAAAGTACATGTCCCACGAAGAGATCCTTCAAAGCCCGCCTCTATCCTCTCTATCCTCCGTTTCTACCCATGTTACTGCTCATGTTCAAGTGCTGAGTGATGCGCAATCACGCCTTGATACCTTTCGGCCAAAAGCAAACGACATCAGGGACAGCACTATCCCCATACGTGGTAGCTCAGTGAAATTCTTGCCTAGAGGTGGTGTTCACAATATATGAGAAGATATTCTTGGTTGTGGTTCAGATGAGGAATCCACGCCTTTGTTAGGCACTTCCTCACCGCCCCCTTGCCCAGCCTCCTGCTGCAGTGAACCCAGAGCAGCTCTCTGGGTTCCAATAGTCAAATCTCTGAAGCAGATACCATCCCCCCCCTCCACGGTTCTGTGCAGAAGGACCCCTCGTAGAGGATCCTGTTGAACCTCTTGAGCTCGCACTTTGGAAGTGTCTGTTATACAGTAACATTGTTATCGAGATCACGGACCTACAATGTGATAAATCTGACGATTGGTTTCAAATGAACCGGTTCTCACCTTAAATATCCCTCCTGTTTGAATCAGATAAGAATCCATGATCAATGGGGGATTGGTGTTTTTTCTATTTTTCATTCCTTTTCTTCCTTTTTTGTCTCTTTTCCTTGTTACGCTCTCTTTCTCCTGAGTCGGGCAGAGTTTTTGTGTGGCCCACACCTTATGTTCTTTGGGGATGCTGCTGCATTCAACTCATGATGCACCAGCTAACTACTTAAGATCATTTATTGCTCCAACAAAGGATTATCATAGTACCTTCTAGGGCCCCTAATGAATAGGGATGGGTTGCTTGTCCCTATCTTTGTTGATATGGAAGATTGCTGATTGAGCAGTAGAACATAAAGTTGAGGAGGGGAAAAAAACAACTGCAAACCCAGCTCACCCTATCCCATATGATAGTTAAAAAACGCAAAAACTCTGCCCGACCCAGGAGAAAGAAAGAGAGAGAGCTTAACGGGGCAACCAGAGAATACAAAAGGGAAACAAAACCGCAAACCCATCATATCCTATCCCATATGATAATTAGAACAAAGTATAAGCGAACGTTCCCCCTCAACTTGCCTGAGATATTCTCTAATCCTTTCACCTTTATACCATGCTGCTTACCAATGCTCGTTTGAAACAGCTCATCGTATTCCCCATGGCCAATACGAAAAGTACCGATTGACTGAAATGTTCGGCTGCGTGGTCGGCAATAAAAGCGAAGCTCAATCTTGTTTACTGTGTCAAAGGTCTGTAGTTCGGTCGTCAGGAACGTGACTTGTTCCTCGGTCGGTCTCCCTAGATGCCGAATCTAACAGAGCACCAATGAGATAAGGAATACTGTGGTAGCAAGCAGAAGACAAATCTCAAATACTCCTTCGTAAGTATACGATGTGCTACCGCCTCGAATAGCAAACCCCTCATTGACGAAAATGCGTTATTCCCTTCGGCCTCTCTGACATACTTAATGATCTCTTGTTTCATATCCTTTTCATAGCTTGAGAGGACCAAATCTTCGACATAGAGAGAAGCGAATCTGACCCGGCGGTCTCGGTACAGATGGCTCTCGTTACAAGGATACCTTCGCCCGTCCCACATGGTAAATAAGCATATTTTGATTACAAGAGTATTCTTACAGTGCCTGGGGGGAATTTACTACGCACCCCCCTACATAATATACAGTGCCAGCCTATGGCGAGATGTGAGACATACAGCAATAGTAGACAACGACCATAGCGACCTCGCTGGCATGTTGAGTGGGGTATAACATCTTTATACTATCGAAATAATGCGGAGCGCTATGTGGAAATATTGGAAGAGTATTTGCCACAGGTGAAAGCAGATATGAAAGCTGCCGGAGTTTCCAATCCTGTGTTTATGCAAGATAACTCTCCTATCCA
>Ga0307511_10006354_pt1 | contig 11914 bp, 16 predicted proteins | sample 13_EM_MG_FD_200266 | JGI IMG/M metagenome (GOLD analysis project Ga0307511, IMG submission 200266) | Populus trichocarpa ectomycorrhiza microbial communities from riparian zone in the Pacific Northwest, United States - 13_EM | ecosystem: Host-associated > Plants > Roots > Unclassified | place...
ATCGGCGCTTAACATATACTGCCACCTTCTGCCAGCCCACATTTTACACGTGCCAGCTGCCACCCTGGCAAAATCAACTGCCACGTGCCGTTCGGCAGATTGGCAGCGAACTGCCTCCAACACTACTGACATAGCCGAATCGGCGCTTAACATATACTGCCACCTTCTGCCAGCCCACATTTTACACGTGCCAGCTGCCACCCTGGCAAAATCAACTGCCACGTGCCGTTCGGCAGATTGGCAGCGAACTGCCTCCAACACTACCTTCCTCCTCCTCCTCCTCCCTAGACCGAGCTCACCGTGCCAGTTGAACTCGGTCAACTCTTATCAATCTATTCCTCGGCGACCGTGTCGTTTACGTCTCTCAATACCCGCCGCCCTCTTCGCGCTCGTACTATTGGAACCACCACTCGCTTTGGCTTCAAGGAACACCACCCGATGACGTAACCCTGCTCAGGATCCCTCAACCTCCAACTTTACCATGAGTTTCTGCTCCGGACTTGCACCAGCATAATGTCGCAAATACAGTAATCCTTTTCTTGAATTGATTCCGTTCAGTTTGATCCGGTGTATGAACTCCACTTGGAGAGGGTGGATATCACGTTCAGGCTCGTTGACAACTACGAGGTCCGCAACGAGATCCTGACCCTGTTGCTAAGACACTCGACGGCATGGGTCGGTGCTGCGCTGACCCGTGCACCCACGGAACTTCAAGCCACGCTTCAGGCGAGGGCATGTTCTCGACCTCACAAAAGTACTCGGACTTGGATCTTTTGTTTCTCCTGGATGTTGACAAGATCCTTTTTGTCAATAGTTACGACCCGTTCTTCCACCCGATCAAGTACAGCCCGACGGACAAGGAAGGGATTGGTCGCGAGATGGCCCTCGCGAAGCCATTGTTGGCTCCTCATGATCACGTTCTAATCCTCCAGATGCTGATTAGCCGGTTCCAAGCTGCAAGGTATCGGCGACCAGGGCTTATGCTCATCATACAGCGGCTGGTCCTCATTTCCGCGCGGGCCCATCAGTATATGAGGTCCGTTCCTTCCTTTTACCCGAGGGCACGTGGGTATTCATATCCACTTCGTTGACAGCACACATCCGTTCGCTCGCGAAGCCCGTTTTTCGTTCCTGCTGTTCAGATTTGAGGCTCTGCGCTGCTTGAGCCAGGATGCGTACTGCGAAAACACCTTGCGGGATCCTTTATATTCTGCCGCGTTTGGTGGGGTCTCCATCCGTCCACTGTAGGCTTCCCAGATCTTGCGCCAAGTTTTCATTAACCCGAGTGTATACAGGTGGTCTTACGGTGCGAACAAGATCCGGGTAAAGCTCCTGTTTGGATGGTGACGTTGGGCGGGACAACCCAACTTTGTCAAGTCTATCACCGAGTCCCGCACCTCGTATGTCATCATGAAACTCATGAAACTCACCGAGTTAGTGGAGCGCGGAGTTCAGGGCATGGCTCAGGTACTCCGCCTACTAGTCGAGAATGAGATCCTCCGTTATTAGCACCTATTGTGGTCCCTGGTTCCCCCGGTCACTGCCATATCTTTCTTCGAGCGTCGGTACCACAACGACCCACTCATCCTGCAATACGCGCATCGCGTGGGTCACTCGCTTCGTGCGGTCTAACCCGCTTGCGTGCGTTGACGTTCCGAATGCGCTGAATTTCTTGGTTGGAGATAGGATTGACCCCAATGTTCGACGTAAGACTGGTTTCACGTACTGGCTGGGTATCTTATTCAACTTGGATTAGCACCTCCTATCGTGGTCCCCAGTTCCGCCGGTCAGTGCCATATCTTTCTTCGGGCGTCGGTACCCCAACGACCCACTCATCCTGCAATACGTGCATCGCGTGTTGGAACGGCATCGCATCGACACTACATTCTTTTTCGTTCCCCAAGTTCAAACCCTACGATATGACAACCGTGGTGTGTTTGTCATGCCTACCTCCCTGTTCTCGAAACGTAATCGCTCCTCTCCACAGGCTGTGAGGTTGTGGTTGACATTGGAGTTTACCTCCCTAGTAATCCGGATGGTCAGGTTATCGATATCGGCAGGAAGTCCGGGCGTCCGTTGCAAAGTCATGCCAAGGTGATTTATCTCCCTCATCCATGATTTGTACCCTCATTTTGAACGAAAACTCCCCTCAGGCGCCGTTCATGGCCACGTTCAAAGTCCGCAAGACCAGGACGATTGTTGACATTGATCCTGACGCGGGCGCCGAGAGGCAAGGAATTGAGACACGCTCCGAGTACAATACCTGGCAGCAGGCGACTTTCAAGGTTGGGGACGACTGCAGACAAGACGTGCTTGCTCTCCAAGTCATTGCGATGTTCAAAAACATCCTCCAGAGTGTTGGGTTGACGTTGTATCTCTTCCCTTACTGGGTCACCGCGACAGCTCCTGGGGTATGGATTTTTTTACCTGGTCCATCTGGCTTGGGAGTGTCCTGACTTGTTGTGAAGTGCGGTGTTATTGACGTTGTCCAGAATTCAACACCAAGAGATGAGATGGGATGGACCAAAGTCAATGACCTGCTCGATTTTTTCGTCGGCAAATATGGAGAGTACATGATCGCATTCCAACAAGCCAGGTTGAACTTCATTCAGTCAATGGCTGCGTACTCTGTCACACGTTATATCCTCCAGATCAAGGACAAGCATAACGGAAATATACACCGGTATGTAAAACCCATCGCTGACGGTGATTTCGTGTGCTAACATCAGGAAAAAGGTGTGGCCAAGGTCTTTTCGGCATGACCTCCCGCGTCAACACGACGCCACAAGATATTGATATCTATTGAAATACATTCACGCACCAAGATGAGCCCCGGCGTTGGAACGACGAGAGCCGTATCGCCCTGATGGTTCAGGATCATGGCTGCATCGTCGAAACCGATTTGGCGTGGCGGAGTGATTGACCGCTGGCTTGAGGATGGGATAGATCGCCAATAACTTTCGTTCTATGTGGTTCTAAGCTACGGAAGTTTGTATTTAAGATGTTTCCGACGTGTGCTAGTTGTTGCAAATATAGAATCACCCTGGAGTGCTTGGAAATTGGTCATAGGGCACCAAACCCCAAGCCGCCCTCCAAGGTCTCGGAAGGTTCGTCGCCCCCCCATCGCCCCCATCGTCTTCACTGTCTTCATCGTCTTCGCCGTATCCACCGCCCTCGTCGTCCTCATCCTCATCTTCTTCATCTTCTTCACCTTTATCTTCGTCTTCTTCATCTTCATCCTCTTCATCTTCGTCCTTGTCATCCTCGTCCTCATCCTCATCATCACTTTCACCACCCTCACCTTCACCTTTGTGTCCTCTCTCCCCATCTTCTGAATCTTTGCTACCACTACCACTGTCGTGGCTGTTACCATTCGTCCCATCGGCATCGGCATCCGTGGACAAAGCGGGGGTTCCTGAAATGGATGTATCTCTGAGTCGTTCTCGTCGTCCTGGCAACCAAGCCATTACCTGCGTCGCGGTCAACATTGGGGAGGAATCCAACGAACTCCGTCTCGAGCTCCCTCATGTAGGTGTGGCCAATCCCGCCGCCTAAGAATCGCATGAATATATCCCTTTCCGCAAAACTAGTTTTGGGTGAGTGTTCGTTCGGCGGTGCAAGGGGATTTAATACATATTAACATAGAACACCTTCCAATCTTGATTGCTATCGCGATTCTGCTGTCGTGCGAACGAACGATTTCCTAAACCGTCCGCGACTTGGCCGAGGTTGAAACCAGGGATCAAGTGGATTGCCCGGAGTACCTGGGACGGATCAACGAAGCCGAATGCTTCGGACGTGCTCTCAGGGCCCGCGAATGTGACCCGGGGAAGTTTGAAACTATCGGCGCCAAAAGGAGCGCAGTGGTCCACCTTGAACCATCGAACCAACAGGAATTCCAGAGCCTGGATGCCTCTGTTCGATGACCCCGGGCCGAGGTGTTGTACTTCGACATGGAATACCCCGATAATGCGTGCATATATACCGATATGGATGCTCGCTGCCCATTGGAGCCAGGGGCATGACATCAGCCTTCGTTCGGGGGTTCAGGCAATCCCGTGCCCGGCGGACATCGCACGTAGTGTAGTTGACCTTGAATGTCTGGTGTTGATAGATGCGGGCGCCGATGATCTAAAGAGTAGGTCGATCGTCGCGAGTGAAGTGGGAGTCCGCTGGATCCTAGGGCTCATCTCTGAGGCGAGAGATAAGGTGGTCTTTCAGTTTGGTAGTAAAATCCTGTATCAGAGTGGCGTGAGGAGTCGAAATGATCTCAAAAACGTCGGATTACCTTGAGAGCCGGGTCTCCATGGGATTCAGCCAGCCAGTCGACGAGTTTGAGCATGCGGTTTTTATCCTCCGAGATGAGGTGGTGTTCGTCGGGGCGGTTGTGTACCGCTGGAGCGCCGCCAGAAGTACCTTGCGTGGAACAGCTGCGTTCTTTGATTCTTCTGTTGCGCTCTCTGATCGCTCGAAGTATTCGGATACGGCGTTCTCGTTTTGCAATTTGTCCCACGTAGCCTCGCTTGCTGGTTCGAGGAAAGATTCGTTTGACTGTCCGGTGTTCCTGTTCACCCTAGAGCGAATCATTCAGACAATGGATGGAGTGTGAAAGCATGAGGGCCAACCGGTTGAGTGCTGTAAACGTCCGTTGTCCCGAACGTTCGGATTACCCGTGAGTAATCTTCAAGCGCGTGCAGTTTATATGTCTGAAGGCTGAAGACTTTCTTGCGAGCATTTGACTGAGGTTGTGATGACTTCCCCACCACCATCTTGCGAGGTTTGACCGGTTTACGGGCGGCCAATGCGGACTTGCGGCGGCCACGAGCTGCGACCTTTCGGGGGAGTTCCCTCGTTTCATCCACATCACAGGTTGATTTGACAAACGCCCGAAGTTTGCTGCTGAGCCCCTTTGTCACAGCCTCGAGATAGGCAACTGACCATTTGGTATGGAGCCTGAGTTTTGCGAGGGCGTGCCAGGTCGCCAGGGTATACAAGAGGCCGGTAATGATAGAATCGTGGGGTTCGGGAAACAGGCCTTCGAACACAGGAATCGCGCACTTTGGGGGAGATAAGTTGAGAGTGCCGGCAATGTGGCCGGGCGGCATGCCTGAAGTAGATCCTCGAAATCACGAGCGGCGAGCTTCTTCAAGTCTGAGATCTGAGGGATTGCTTGTGAATCGTCGGATTGCGTCGATGCCAAAGGCGGGTACAAGGCGGAACCTGATTCCGAGGGCTTATGTCTGAAAACGCGATCTTCTGATATACCTATTGTCATACTTACCGTTGGTTTAGCTCCTGCACCGAAGCGTTACCTTCTGCGCAAAGGATACGAATGGGGTGCGTGAAAAACGCCTTGAAAACTCCCAGCTCGAAGTCGTGCATCAAGTCCGGAGCGAGGATCGAATGGAAATCGAAGCCAAACTTCCCGAGCTTAGCATTAAATGCATTCTACGAGCTTTGGTAAGACACGAGAGTGGTCAGGGTATATGAATCCACAAGTGACTTACGCATGTCGGGACCCATGATTTCTCACTGAGGACCCGCTCAACCTGGGCTCCCGTAATTTTGTACCCGCGTTCAAAGATCCATCTGCAGGTCATTTTCACATCTTCTGCGTGTTGTTTGGTGCTCGTGCGAGGCTTGTTCCGCCGACGCGAGTCGTTCAATGTGCCGAGCCCAACGATTTGATCGGTTTTCACAAAACAACAGGGGCAGGGACACGCTCCGAAGTTCTTGATGTTCGCAAGTAGAACTCTGGGTGCACAGAGATTCAGGGTCGCAGTATGTTGATAAAAAAACGAACGCACTTTTCAGGGTAATCCACTGAGTAGACAAAGAACTTGGGGAATACTCGGCGGGTGATTCCATCTGAGCACCGCCGGATGAGGATGCCATTCTCATAGGCACCAAGGAATTCGTCATCGAGCAGAAGCATATAGATAGCATGGACGAGGTCCCATTCGCCAAAGTATTTCATATAGGCGTCCTGGATTTCATCGGGAAGCTTGGGGAATGTCAATCACTAGTACCTCGTAAAACAGACTTGACGAACTGATGGGAAGTATACAACGATCGTACTTTGACTGATTCCCGAAGAAGATGTACATCGGCCGGAGAGAGGAGGAACCAAGTCGAGTTGAGTCCGAGTACATTGACGTTGACGCAATGGCGACTTCAACATCGGGACCATCACATGTTTGGTTCTTCCGCTGGATCTCTTCATATGCCTCACGCATCGCGTCTGATGAGAAGGCCTCACCATATACTCGTACAGCTGGTCCATTGGGATCGGGCTTCCAATGTTCAGAGAATGGGATGAAATGAAAATCGGAAGCAGCGTGGCTCTGTAGCGCGCCCTTGATGACGTCAAAGAGCTTCCGATCAGGCATCCCTTTCAGGATCACCTCGAACTCCGGCGCCTCAGACTCCAGACACTTGACACCTATAAGAGGCAGGCGAAGCTTAACAGATCCGTTCGTCCAGTCGGCACATGCGAGGTGATCTTCGAGTGAGTAAGCATCCAGCCGTTTGTTCAGTTGGGAAACATTGATCTTCTTCTGGTCGAAGGCGTTGAAGTGATCGGTTTGTGCGGTCGTCACGAAGTTCGCCCTGGCCTCCTCCCCCTCCCGTTCGCATTGAAAATTTTTGCCGGTTTGGATCCGTTCATCAATGAGGAAGGCCCCTAGGCCCAATGTCCGCGCACTCGTTGCTTTCAATCACACGTTGGCATAGCATTGACGTGGGCGGCGCCGGGGGATATCAATTTCATAAGTATGATCGAAATTGTTCGGGTGAGACAACATTAGATCTATGGCCGGCAAACTATCTGTCGCGTTCCCTCTCCCTCTCCCATTCCCTGTCGCGCTCCCGGTCGAGTTCCCTATCCCTGTCACGTCCACTGTGGACAGGGATAGGGTGCTGTTGCTGAGACTGAGGTTGATTGTAGGGAGGGTTCGGAACGGCCGATGGCGTCGACGGTTGTGAACTAGGAGCTTTAGAATGTAGGACATAACTTTTGCGACACCTGTCTTTTCCATCTTTTCCATCTTTTCGTGAGAAAATGGGCAAGAAGATTCAAACAATCCAAGAAAAAGACAATCATGATCTTGCCGATGAGGTCCATACCGGGAGCCTGGAGGCGGAGGAAACCGGACTCGCGCCGGAGGGGCCCCGCATCTTATATGAGGCAGCGCGACGCGATGGCATGGGAACTAGACACACACTCACCCATACAGCCCACAATCGCCAGGGGAAGCTGGGGGCGAGCCTGGCGGTTTGCTGGCGCGCAGAGGTCGAGTCGATCATCATCGATGGATATTATCACGTGCGGTTCGGCTCGGCGATTGGGACGCACGAAGACTCAGTGAAAAGAGCAAGAGTATAGTTGCCATAAAGGGGGCATCCTGGAAGTCAACCGTAGGTGAACGGTGCGACGGGATTTTTCCCTTGTTAGGCGGTCCATACGCGTCTGGTCGCACCCCCTACTTAGGTATCGCTCGTGCGAGAACGAGGCGGTAAGGATCTACTCGAGGATACCCGCGTATGTGGACGACGGCGGAGATGACTGGGCGATGTTCTGCGACAACGGCTGACGCCCCACGATATCGAACCCGGCTGGTGATGCGATTTGAACGACTCTGCTGGAGTTTTTTTGATACAGCGGGCCAAGAGTACAGACAAAGAGATGCCAAACGTGAATAGGACAGGGAAACAGGGGACAGGCGGGAGTGAGAGGGTGGAAATGGGAAGGTGGGGCTGAAAGGGGAATAGGATCGAATAATCTAATAAATCAACAAGGCAATTGAGGTCTGGAGGTCATAGAACACATGGTTGGAGTCGGGCTCTGAACAGCAGCCCTCTGAGGTGCTTGTAATCAACTGAGCGGCCTTCCCTGGTCATAGGTTGACCACCGTCAAAAGTGGGCACGCGATGGATATTGAGTCACTTACGCTCTATCTCGAGTGTATCGCAGGAACTCTGCTAGCAACGCATTATCGGGGACCCAAGACACCTGCTGTTTCGACAGGGCATCATAACCCTCTGGTCCATCAGGATAACTCCAGGGAAGGCATCCCCTGAGGAGGTACTCCACAACATAGATCAGAGACTCGAGGTCATCCAGTGCGTGTGGGGCTATGAAAACCGTTAGCTTGGATGGATGTGTGTGTCAAATTCCTAACCGTTCCCACAAAGGGCCGACACGCTGGCAAAGCCCAGTGTTCCTCGAAACGTAGCGGCGGTGCCGCGGCCATCGATAGTCGCGAGGCCCCAGTCAATAACGAGTGGCTTTTCTATTTCTCCTTGAGGAGAGCAAACAATGTTTTCCGGCTTGATGTCGCAGTGGATGACTTTCCTGGCGTGCGCCATGAATAGGGTATCCATCTGTAGAGTGGGCGAAGATTGGATGATCAAGTGTGTGTTGTTAGGGACGGCTTACTACGACGATCGCAACTCCGAGCGCGTCTTCGAGGCTCAAGGGACCATTCTCCTGGACGTATTTGCTCAGATCTACCCCGCACAGCTGCATGCTCAAGTATCCCTCGCCGTTTACAGCACACCAAGTGTACAACTGAGGAATACCCGCTATGCCGTTGAGAATTTTGTATACAGAAGCCTCCGCTTCTATAGATCTCGATTTTCCAAGTTTGACGAGAGTATAACGATCGTATTTCACGTCGTGAGCGCGAAAAATCGCTACGAAATGGTCAGAGGGTCGGCATGAACAGTGAGACGGATGGGCGAGACGCACGGTGAAGACCCTTGGTGAATTTATCACGGTATAAAATAAATCTAGGAACACCATAGTGGTAGATGGTGTCATAGCAGTCCATGAGGGACGTAATACCGCGGGCGAGGTTGGGGGTCGGATAAGGAAGGGGAGGGAAGCGGACGACTCTCGCCACGTGGTTTGTTTGGACAAGTTGAAGTTCGATCCCCGACTGGGTCTGGGTGTGTAGGGACCTTTTAGCATTGAATCTAAGTCCTTTATCATGGCACTCACTCTGTCATCAGACTCAGAAATGGCCAATAAGGCTACTTCTGCAGTAAGTCTAGCAGGACCAGCAGTGCTTTGTGGTGTCAGACCCCTATAGAAATAGTCTAAATCAGAACCAGGGGGGTTGGAGAAAACAAAGCACTCACATGCACATAGGTTGGTGTCTGTAGATGGCCACATAACCGTCCACACCAGCAGAGGAATCAGCTGCTTCCACCCATCGCACCATAAATTTTGACTCTTGGAGGGGGGAGATAGTGCAAACATCGCTGCCCACAGTAACGCTGATTTCCCATGTTCCGGAACCCTCCGGCTTGCGTAGGTCGAGTTCTCCAGTTGTTGTGAAGATCTTGAATGAACAAGGTTTTCCGTAGGAAAACCCCTCAACCAATGAGATTACAGTAGCCAGTTGGATTTGGAACTCTGCCTTGTCAACCACAACATAAAAAACAGTAGGCGAGCGCATTGCTTCCATGTCAGCCTTTGTGCTGAGAAACAGTGCCGCCTGGAGCTTTTTTCTGGGCTGTGTCAACCATCCCTGCTGCTTGATACATAGGAGGGTTGACTCACATGCAGAGACCCTTCAAAATCCCAGGAAGTTGAGCTGTGTTCCCAACAGCAGTTGTGGGCAGTGGTGTATCAGCGGCCCCAATGCTGTTGGACAGTCAGTGGATCTGGATTGTGGCATGAGGCCAGTCCAGACACGCACATTACTCCCAACTCGTCCAACAAGGCGCTTCCTTCCCCACGCCCCCTAAGGTCTTGGTAGACATCCACGAGACCCTGCGGAATTTTGAAGCTGACCCTGCGCTGGCCAGAGTCAGGGGCACTGTGTAGTTGCAAATTGCCAGGCTGTAAGGCGCCAGACCTGGGCGGTGTCATGAGGGATGGCGGTTGGGCGAGGCGCAACAGCTGGGGTGAGGTTTTCGAATGGCAGAGGGCAGAATGCGCAGGTGCGATCGCGCGCCTGATAACGCGGAACCCACGGCCGCCCAAACATCAGCTTTGCTTTGTCCCCCTTATATTTTCTCACTTAGCCTCAGGTTCTGTGTTTTCACTTTATTTGTAAACTACAACTACTGCGAGTGTTCAAAGTTCCCATATTCGTCCCTCTCTTCTCTTCTATCACTCTGGTCTCTGCCTCTTGCACTCCCCAAGTGCAAGCATAGGCTCTTTCTGCACTTGCTCGCAGGCCTCAATAACAACCACAGTGTTCGCTGTTGTTGGGGTCAGGACCTTGTGGTTGTGGATTAACAAAAGGATCATCCAACAAGACACCCAGGGGACTCTGATCTTGAGTTTTCCCCAGGGCCGCATCCTGTAAAGCAGCAACGCACTGTCCCAGGCGGTCCTTTGCTTCATTCAGAGTTCAAATGAGTGCGTCCGCATGACTGGCGCACCTCATCAAATGGCTAGGCATCAGAGCATAGGACAATGTTTGCGCAATGCTCCGGAACAGCTTCTTCGCTTCAGCAATTGCCGGAAACTCTGAATCGCTCGCATTTGGGGACGTGCTTGACGAAGTCAAAGCCGAGTCCGATCGAATGTGACAGGGGGCTGAAATGAGGCATTGGGGGAGGCAGGGGGTTGCGGGTAGGATTGAGTTTGTGAATGCAAACAGGAGCGCAATGCTTGTCTGAATGAGGGGGAGCTGCATGTAGGCGGGATTGCAAGACCATGCGTAAGGTTGCGGACGGGGGAGGACGTGCTTGTTGGGTCATAGAAGCTGCCGGAGATGTCGATTGAACGTTCATAAGTATCGTTGTATTGCGCAAATAGCTGATGTTAAAATCACCTCTGCTCCTCGCTCTCCGATATTGCAACGGCATCGTGCACAGCGGAGCACCGCCTGTTGCTTGCCCTGATGAGCTCGTCGAGGGCATCCAATGGCTGCCAGAATGGAACCCCATTTGAGAAGTTGGAGATGGCGACAGGAGGTGAAGACACTCACGAGCGATATGGTCTGAGGCTTGACGCTTTTCTCAGCTTAAGAAAGGGCCGTGCAAAACGAGTGTTAGCGGCCAACGGGAATTGGCGAATGAATCCCGGCGGATGGGCGATGAGGCTGGCATGTCGGTGGGGTAAACAGGATGCTTTACAAGCTCACGAGAGCCGTCTGGGAAATTGAGAGCGAATCGCTCCAAGGCGACGCTGTACTTGAAGTGCTCTGCGAAGACCACCGAGCAGGATTTGGGATGCAGATTTAGCACCTAGGAGAGGAACGTCCAGAGAGTGAGTGGTCTGAAGAACGCAGCAAGCCAGACTAGATCTGACGTACGTTCAAAGCCAAGACGCGGTGCGTCCCAAGCAGGCGCATCGAGGCATCAGAGCGGCAGGAGCGCATTTCTTCATGGCGGGAGGCCAGACTGGTTGGACTGGTCGTTCGGCAGTCTTGGGGGTTGGAGCAGGGATGTATTTTGGTTTTGAAGGCGGGGGACGCTGGAGAAGGTGCGGCGGGGGAGAGGGTAGACTCTCAAGCTACCGTGCGTTCTGCTGGGCGAATCGAGGGCGGCACCGACGCTGTTGTTATCCAACAGCTCCCCCCAGGGACCCCGTTCGCGCGCCGAGAACAGTAGCTTTCGAGTCCTGAAACGAAAGGAAACGGAAGGAATGGTAGAAGCCAGAGGGGGAAAGCGGGAGTGAGCCGAGCGACTCCGCTCGGATCAGGACGGCGATCAACCCTAGGCTGGGACCAATGTCTGGCGTTTTGGTGGAGCTCTGCACTCCACTGTCCCGGACCCGCTAGCGGTGATAGCCGAGGCCGAGTTCGAAGTCCGGTGGTCGATTGCGGCTAGTGCGAGTAGATAATCTAGATCTCAGAGCAAAAAGAGAGCAGCTGGAGCCACAGCTGTTAACCGTTCCACGAACAGGCCGACGGGGATTCCGTCAGTAACTAAAATATAAGTTGATTCGAGCGAG
>Ga0307511_10006355_pt1 | contig 11913 bp, 11 predicted proteins | sample 13_EM_MG_FD_200266 | JGI IMG/M metagenome (GOLD analysis project Ga0307511, IMG submission 200266) | Populus trichocarpa ectomycorrhiza microbial communities from riparian zone in the Pacific Northwest, United States - 13_EM | ecosystem: Host-associated > Plants > Roots > Unclassified | place...
CCGCACCCTCGGGTGCGGCGCTACGGGATGTCCGGGACGGGCCATGCGGTCACCATACCCTCCCTGGGGATGGTGACCGCATCAGGGGTGGCTTCGCGAGGTCAGTTCCGCACTGCCGGTGCCGGTGCTGCCGATACCGCCGGCGCTTTCGCGCTGCGGTAGGTGGAGATACTCAGCGCCAGCAGCCAATAGCTGAGAATCGCACCCATGAGAGCGGTGGTTCCCCAGCCGTTCGCCGCATAGAAATTCGCGGGAGAGTTCCCGAAGAACAGGGACGGCACGAAAGCCAGATTGATCCCGGCCAGGACATAGGCCGACCTGCTGGTCCAGCGCGGCAGGAGTTCCGTGCGGGAGACGACGAATCCCAGCGCGGTCAGAAAGAACGCGAGCATGAGCCGGGAGATCGACCCGTAGAGGATGTAGGTGCCGCTGACGTCGATCGTCGGGTCGATCGGATGGTCGGCGGCGATGACGGCACCGGCTTCCAGACCACTGGAGACCATCGTGATCGTCGTGTAGACCAGCCCCGCGGTGAAGGCCATGGAACCGGCCCACTCGTACGCGGGATTCACCCGCTTCACCAGTTCACGGAAGGCCGTCACGAACACGAGCAGAAACGCCAGCGCGACGATCCCGATCAGCAGCCGGGAGAGAACATTCGCGTCCGGCGGCGGTCCCGAATAGATGAAGTACAGCGGAACTTCGACGATGAGAAGGACAGCGGCGGCGATTCCCGCACCGCCCGCAAGACGCCTGGCCGACATTTCGTTCATGGTGTCCCCCGGAATTTCCGTGTGGTGGATTCGGTACACCTTGAATCCTGCCGCCGACGGCACACACGGTCCCTGGGCCTGAGGACCGGATCGGGGGTGTTCCTACCGACACCCCACCGGACCGGAAAGGCGTCAGAGGCCGTATCGGATCACTGTGCGGCTGGTCGGTTCGCCGCGTCCGGGGACCAGAGCGGAGGGCTGCCGGCAACGCGGCAGGTGAGGAAGTACAGGGGTATCGGCGGCGTGTAGGGCTGCCCGGTCTCGGGGGAATGGATCAGCCGGGGATGCTCCCGGCCCGGCTTCGGGCGGGTGCTCGTCCAGGAGGGGTCGGCCACCTGAGCGCCGATCGCGTAGCTGATGGACGGCGGCCAGATGACGCCGATGTGCGAACCGGCCGGCACGATCCACCACCAGCGCCGGGCGTCGGCGAAGATGCAGCCGACACGCTGCAGACGGTCCAGGATGCGTTCCCCGTGTTCCCGGGGCATGCCCACGGCGTCGTAGCCGAGGCTCGCGCGTAACGGCGCGGGGATCACCAGGCGTCCGGAGCTGACGCGGTCGTGCGTCGGCGGTTCGGCGGGACTCGGGGGCTGAGCGAAGCTGTGAGCCGACGGGTCGGAGGGGGACGGGATCGGGTCGCGGCTGCGTGATCGGTACATGTGGGGGACCCTTCGGCCGGGTGGGGGGATGGGCCGGGCGGGGAGGCGCGGGCGGGCGTCAGGGCGGGACGGGTTTGTCCTCGCCCGTGGCCAGTTCGGCCCAGACGATCCGCCCGGACCGGTGCGGGACGTCCGCCGTGCCCCAGTCGCTGCTGAGCGCTGTGACGAGCAGGAGACCACGCCCGCCCTGGTCGTCGGGGCCGGGCCGACCGGGTACCGGGAGCGTGGAACCGCGGTTCTGGTCCTCGACCTCGATCCGGAGGACTCCGTCCGTGCTCCGCACCTCGCAGACGATCCAGTCGCTCGCGGAATGCGTCAGCGCGTTGGTGACGAGTTCGGAGGTCACGACGACAGCGTTGTCCCGGACGGCTTCGCGGACGCCCCACGCGATGAGCAGTTCGTCCACGGTTCTGCGGGCCAGACCGACCGACGCCGGGGTCGCCGGCAGGCCGAACAGATGGCTGTGACGCGGGTGTTGGTTCCCGGAGGCGAGCCGGCCGGGGCCTTGCGGCCCAGGGAGTCGGCCAGGACGCCCGCCTCCGGGAGGTCGGTCCAACGGCTGGGGGACAGAGGGCGGAGCCATCGCCGTACGCCTTTCGTGCGGTGCCGGTATCGCGCCGACCGGCCGCGCACGAGGTGCGGACGGCGACCCTGCCGGGCCAACGCAGGTCACAGCCCTGTTCCCCCAACTGGGCTGCGCCGCCCAGCTCTTCGACGAGCTGTGACGACATGCTTACTGTGGCACCTGCCAACAACGCATCGCAACCGGCAAGTTGAAAATTGCACGTCGCGAAGTGCATGCTGCTTCCGCCAGGAAGTGATCGAAAGAGTCTGTGAAAAGCGAAACCCTGCCAGACTGCCGCCCGGAGCTGGAGGCGCAAGGGAGGTAGACCGTGACCGCAGAGACCGACTGGGGCGGCGTCCCCTCCGTCCTGCGCATGATCCTCGGCCGCCAGCTGGAGGAACTGCGGACCCGCGCGGGACTCACGTACGAGGAGGCGGGCGCGGCCATCGGTGTCAGCCACTCCACGATCCGCCGGATGGAGGCCGCCAAGGTGGCCCGGCTGCGCCTGGCGGACGCCGAAAAGCTGCTGCAGGTCTACGGGGTGACGGACCGTCAGGAGATCGACACCTTCCTGAAGTCGGTCCGCGAGGCCAGCAAGCGGGGCTGGTGGCACACGTACCGCGACGTCATGCCGGACTGGTTCGCCGCGTATCTGAGCCTGGAGCAGGCAGCACTGCAAGTACGCGCCTACGAGAACGAGTTCGTCCACGGGCTGCTGCAGACCGAGGAGTACGCACGGGCCCTGCTCGGCGCGGGCAACCCGCACGCCCCCACCGAGGCCACGGAGCGCCGGGTCGCCCTGCGCATGCGCCGCCAGGAACTGCTGACCCGCGAGGCGCCGCCGCGGGTGTGGGTCGTGATGGACGAGACGGTGCTGAGGTGGCCGGTCGGGGGTGCCGCGGTGATGCGCGCCCAGATCGCCCACTTGATCGAGGTCAACCGGCTGCCTCACGTGACCCTGCAGATCATGCCGTTCGCCAACGGCCCGCACCCGGCCATGCGGGCCGGTGCGTTCCACCTCTTCCGGTTCCGGGCACCCGAACTGCCCGACGTCGTCTATCTCAACGGCCTGGTGGGCGCTGTCTATCTGGACAAGGGCGACGACGTCGTGGTGTATCGCGAGGCCCTGGACCGGCTGGGTGCCCAGGCGGCGCCCGCCCGCAAGACCGAGGCCCTCCTCGGTGCGATTCGCAAGGAGCTCTGACGTGCACCACCCCATACACAACGGCATACCGGCCCGGAACCTGGGCGCACGCGGCTGGACCAAGCCGTGGAGCGACGACGCAGGGGGCGCCTGCGTGGAAGTGAAGAAGCTCTCCGACGGACGCGTCGCCGTACGTCAGTCGACCGATCCCGACGGCCCGGCGCTGGTTTTCACACCCCGCGAAATGACGAGCTTCGTCACGGGCGTGAAGGCGGGTGACGCCGACTTCCTTCTGTGAACCCCCCTTGTTTTTATTGAGCGTTCATCCCGAACCTTCACCACTCGCATGGGAGACACCGCGTTGCCCGACAACGGATGGCCGGCCGACCGCATCGACACCGAGCACGCGCACTCCGCGCGGATCTACGACTACATCATGGGCGGGAAGGACTACTACCCCGCCGACAAGGAGGCGGGCGACGCCATGTCCCGGGAGTGGCCCGCGCTCCCGATCCACATGCGCGCCAACCGGGACTGGATGAACCGGGCCGTGCGCTGGCTCGCCGAGGAGGCGGGCGTGCGCCAGTTCCTGGACGTCGGCACCGGCATCCCCACCTCCCCGAACCTGCACGAGATCGCCCAGCAGGTGGCTCCCGAGTCACGGGTGGTCTACGTCGACAACGACCCCATCGTCCTCACCCTCTCCCAGGGTCTGCTCTCCAGCACGGCCGAGGGCAGGACGTCGTACATCGAGGCCGACTTCCGTGAACCGGCCACGATCCTCGACGCGCCGGAGCTGCGCGAGACCCTGGACCTCTCCCGGCCGGTGGCGCTGACGGTGATCGCCATCGTGCACTTCATGCTCGACGCGGACGACGCGGTGGGCGTCGTACGGCGCCTGCTGGAGCCTCTCCCCTCGGGCAGTTACCTCGCGATGTCGATCGGCACCGCCGAGTTCGCGCCGCAGGAGGTGGGCCGCGTCGCCCGCGAGTACGCGGCTCGCGACATGCCGATGCGGCTGCGCACCATCGACGAGGCCCACGAGTTCTTCGACGGTCTTGAGCTGGTCGAACCCGGCATCGTCCAGGTCCACAAGTGGCACCCGGACGGCACGGGCGAGCAGAACATACGCGACGAGGACATCGCGATGTACGGAGCGGTCGCGCGCAAGCCGTGACCAAATGATCAAGGGGCGGTTTCGGATTCCTCCGAAACCGCCCCTCAGACCGGCCAGGGCGGCGGCAGGAGGGGCCAGGCTCATCAGGACGGAGAAGACGACAGGGGAAATCGCACGCAACGCCATGAGTTCCGACGCGGTGGGAACGACGGAGGACAGCACGGCCACAGCGACCACAAGCCCGATGTCCCCCGGCTCCGGCAAGGTCACGTGCCCGAACGCCAGGCTCACCGGGACGCTCGCCGTGGCGGCGACCGCCAACGCGACGGCCAGTCCGTCGAGTCGTCTGAAGCGGGCGCCGGTCTGCAGGCTGAGCGGGATGTAGGAGGCCCACAGGCCCGCGGCGCAGAGCGCGAATGCCACTCCGGTGGGATCGAGGCCGGTGAAGCCGTCCTTGCTCAGCAGGAACACTCCCGAGAGGGCCAGCATCGCCCACAGCGGGTCGGCGGCGCGCCGGGAGCCGAACAGAGTGATCGCCAGCGGACCCAGCAGTTCCAGCGTGACGGTCGGCCCCAGGGGCATACGCAGGATCGCGAGGTAGAAGCAGGTGTTCCAGGCGCACAGCGTCAAGCCCAGGAGGCCCGCCACCGTCCAGTTCCCGACCGGGTGCCCCCGCAGCGAAGGGCGGCAGATCGCGAGCATCAGCACCGCGGAGACCGTCAGTCGTAGAACCAGTACGCCCCAGACGCCCACTCTGGGAATCAGCAGGGCCGCCGCGGCGGACCCGAACTGAACCGCCACATCGGCGCCGAGCAGGAGGGCCAGAGCTCCTGCCCGGCCCCGGCGGGGTTCACTTGGCCAGGGGCGAACTCCTGCGTCCTGCTCGCTGGAATTCATGGAGCGCATCGTCACCTCCATCTCGTCGTCCTTTCGGCCGAACACCCGAGCGCCGGGCATGTCGAAGGACGCGCTGCGCGCCGTCTCCGGCATACCGAACCGGTGAATCCGGCGAGCGTCGCACCGTACAGCCGAAGCAGAAGCCGAATACCACTCAGCCGTTCCGTCCGACCGGTCGGAGCCTCACCACAAGGCGAATTCCAGCAACTCAGGCCGAACATCTCCGGCGCCAAGCCTCCGAGAACAAATCGCTGTGGATGAACCCGAGAACATCCCCTCACCGCTCCAGCCACGACGTGAACAACCTGGTGGCAACGGCGCTTCCCGGCCCGGCGGCGAGCGTACCCGGCACCTGCACCGAGCAACCCCCGGCTCCGAAGGGGGACTTGCGACACATGCCTTGTCTGTGCCCCCGGCGATCCGACCCTGACAGCGCGTCCACGCCGCCGCCGGCCGGCACGCCGGGCCGGACGCACACAGGACGAGAAGCGGTGCCACAGCCGACGGGTTTTCGGCGATGTGTGTGGCTGAGGGTGGCATGGACACGGGTGGGGGGCGCTGACACCATCTGATGAATGGCCGACGACCGGAGAATGCCTTCCTCGATCTGGCACAATCGCGAATTCCTGCTCCTATGGGGCGGCCAGACGGTCAGCGAGATGGGGACGCACATCACCGTTCTCGCTCTGCCGTTGGTCGCCGTCGTGTTGTTGGAAGCCTCCGCGTTCCAGGTCGGCCTATTGGCGGCGGCGGAGACAAGTGCGTTTCTCCTGGTGTCGCTGCCGGCCGGGGCCATAGTGGACCGGATCGCCAAGCGCCGGCTGATGATCTGGTGCGACCTCGCGCAGTTCGTGGTGATCGGCTCGGTGCCGCTGGCACACGCCGCCGGAGCGCTGACGCTCGCTCAGCTCTATGTTGTCGCGCTGGTCTCCGGCGTGCTCTCCGTGTTCTTCTCGGTCGCCTACCAGGCCTATCTGCCGTCGGTCCTGCACCGTGACCAGCTCATGGACGGCAACGGCAAGCTCGCCGCCTCCCGGTCGGTCGCGCAGATCGCCGGACCCAGTACGGGCGCGGGGCTGGTGACGCTGGTGGGCGCCGCGGGGGCGATGGCCGCCGACGCGTTCTCCTTCGTGTTCTCGGCGTGCTCGTTGTCGGCGATCCGTACCCATGAGCCGCGCCGTCCCCGGCCACAGGCCGACCAGCGTTCCACGCTGGGGTCGCAGATCCGTGAGGGCCTCGACTACGTGTTCCGCGATCCCATCCTGCGCAACTCGGTGGCGTTCAACGGCACCGCCAACTTCTTCGTCATCATGGTGGAGACCCTCGGCCCGGTGTTCCTGATCCGCACGCTGCATCTGCGGCCGGGCCTGGTCGGGCTGCTGCTGGCACTGGGGGCCGTCGGTGGGGTGGCGGGCGGCGTGGCGGCACAGTACCTCGCTGCCCGGTTCGGGTCGGCGCGGATCAGTTGGATCTCGATGACCGTGCTGTCGCTGCCCGGTCTGCTCATCCCCCTGGCCGGGCCCGGTTGGTGGGTCCTGCTGTTCGGCATCGGCTGGATCTCGTGGACCTTCTCCTCCACCGTCGCGGGCACCTCGCTCACCAGCTACCGCCAGGCCGCCTGCCCGCCGGAGATGCTCGGCCGGGTCAGCGCCGCCGCTCGCTGGGTCACCTGGGGCACACTGCCGCTCGGCGGTCTGGCCGGCGGCGCGCTCGCCACCGCCTTCGGCGTCCGGACCACGTTGTGGATCGCCGTCGCCGGCGGCTGCTGCGCGGGACTGTGGCTGTTCTTCTCACCGTTGCGCGGCATGCGCGACATCCCGCTCAAGGAACCCGAACCCACACCCGAAGCCGTGGCCGAGAGGCCGTGACAACACCCCGATGCCGTCAGGCCGTTCACCACGGCCGACCGAACGACCAGCGCCGCCACCAGGAACGAGTGTCGTCGAAGACAGTCACACCATCACCGGATGGGGGAACCAATGATCCCGCTTTCCCACGCCCAACGTGGACTGTGGTTCTTGTCCCGGCTCGGAGAACACGGCGCGGCCTACAACGTGCCACTGGCCCTCCGGCTGACCGGCAGCCTCGACCGCGATGCGCTGATCCAGGCTTTCACCGACGTCGTCGAGCGACACGAGGTGCTGCGCACCGGCTTCCTTGAGGTCGACGGCGAGCCCTACCAACAGGTACGCGACACCGAGCAGGCCCGGCCCGTCTTCCTTGTGCGGGAGAGCGATCCTGAGCGGCTGACCGAGGATCTCGACGACGCGGCACGCCATGTCTTCGACCTTGCCGCCGAACTCCCCGTCCGCTGCTGGCTGTTCGTGCTCGGTGAGACCGACCACGTCCTGCTGGTGCTGTCCCACCACATCGCGGTCGACGGCTGGTCGGTCGGGCCGCTGACCAACGATCTCACCACGGCGTACGAGGCACGGTGTGCGGGCAGCGAACCGGACTGGGAGGAACCGCTGCCCGCCCAGTACACGGACTACGTGGTGTGGCAACGCGACGTCCTGGGCGATCCGGATGACCAGGACAGTCTTCAGGCACGGCAGTTGCGGTACTGGACATCCGCCCTGGCCGGGCTGCCACCCGAGTTGGAACTGCCCTACGACCGTCCGCGGCCGCCCGTGTCGGCTCACCGTGCGGGCAGCCTCCAGTTCCGGCTCGGCCCGCTGTGCAGCGCCGACTGGTCACGCTGGCCAAGGAGAGCCGGGCGACGGTCTTCATGGTGCTGCAGGCGGCGATCGCGACGCTGTTCTCACGGCTCGGGGCCGGCACGGACATTCCGCTGGGCTCGGCCGCCGCGGGCCGCTCCGAGGAGGAGTTCGAGGATCTCGTCGGCTTTTTCGTGAACACCGTCGTGCTCCGTACCGACCTCTCCGGGGATCCGACCTTCCGGGAGCTGATCGGCCGGGTGCGCGACAGCGACCTGGCCGCCTACCAGCATCAGGACCTGCCCTTCGAGAAGCTGGTGGAGGCGGTCAACCCCGACCGCTCGCTCAACCGGCACCCGCTCTTCCAGACGATGCTGACCTTCGACGTCCGGTCCACCGCGCCGTGGCGCCTCGGCGCCGCGGAAGCGGCGCCGGTGGAGACGGATACCAGTGACACCAAGTTCGACCTGCTGTTCCAACTGGAGGAGGAGTACGGACCGGCCAGCGCGCCCCAGGGCATCCGCTGCGTGGTCGACTACGACACCGAGCTGTTCGACCGCACCACGGTCGAGTCCATGGCCTCCCGTCTCGTCCGGCTGGTCAACACGGTGGTGGCCGACCCGGACATCGCCGTCCACGGCATCGATCTGCTGGACGCCGCCGAACGACACAGGCTCCTGAGCGAGTGGTCCGGCGCCGGGGACGGGACCCGCACCCACGGCGATCCCCCAGCACGCTTCGTGGCCGAACTCGTGGAGCGGCAGGCCGCACTCACACCCGATCGGCCGTCCGTCCGGTGCGGTACGGATGTGCTCAGCTATGCGGAACTCAACGCACGCGCCAACCGGCTCGCCCGCCGCCTGGTGGCCTTCGGCCTGGGACCCGAGGACGTGGTGGCCGTCGCCGTCGGCAGGTCGGCCGAGCTGCCGGTCGCGCTGCTCGCAGTGATCAAGGCCGGCTGCGCCTACCTGCCCATCGACGCGAACTACCCGGCCGAGCGCATCTCCTTCATGCTGGCGGACGCCCGGTCGGCGCTGCTGCTCACCACCGGCTCCATGCGGGCCGGTCTGCCGGATGCCGACATGCCCGTCTGGGACCTCGACCGGCCCGAGCCCGCGGCGCCGGGCGCCGACACCGACCTCAGGGACGGCGACCGCCGCGCCCCGCTGCGGGACCTCCACCCGGCGTACATCATCTACACCTCCGGAACCACCGGCAGGCCCAAGGGCGTCGTCGTCACGCACCGGGGGCTGATCGACCACATCTCCTGGATGGGCCAGGAGTTCCCGGGTGCGCACGGTGTCGCTCTGCTGAGCTCATCAGTTTCCTTCGACATCTCCGGCACGGCCTTGTTCACACCGCTGACCGTGGGCGGCTGCCTCCTCCTCGCACCGCTGGAGCACGACCCTCGGCTGGAGGCGTGGCTGGCGGAACACCCCTGCACCATGCTCTTGGTGACCCCGAGCCACCTGGCCCTGCTCGACGCCCTGCCTGCGGTGTTCGTGCCCACCGACGACCTGATGCTCTGCGGTGAGCCGCTCACCGCGGAGGCACTGGAGCTGTCGCGGCGCAGGCGTCCCGGGCTCCGGTCCCACAACCTCTACGGCCCCACCGAGATCACGGTGACCTGTACCGAATACCGGATCGAACCGGGGCAACGGCTGCCGCCCGGCCAGGTGCCGATCGGCGCCCGGCAGCCGGGCAATCGCCTCTACGTCCTCGACGAACGGCTGCGTCCTGTCCCGGTCGGGGTGAAGGGCGAGTTGTACGTGGGCGGCACCGGTGTGGCACGTGGCTATCTGCGCCGCCCGGGCCTGACCGCACAGCGGTTCGTGGCCGATCCATGGGGTCCCGCGGGATCCCGGATGTACCGCACCGGGGACGTGGTCCGGTGGCGAGCGGACGGAGACATCGAGTTTCTGGGCCGCTCCGACGACCAGGTGAAGGTCCGCGGGTTCCGCATCGAACTGGGAGACGTCGAAACGGCGCTGGCAGGTCATCCCGCGGTGGCCCGCGCGGTAGTCGCCGCGCACACCGTGTCCGTCGGGGACGTACGCCTCGTCGGGTACGTCGCCCGCCGAAGGCACCCGCCCCGACCCGGCGGAACTGCGCCGGTTCATGGAGCGCACGCTGCCGGACCACATGGTGCCCGCGGCGTTGGCAGTGATCGCCGAGGTGCCGTTGACCACCAACGGCAAGGTCGACCGCGAGGCGCTGCCACAGCCGGAGTTCGGCACATCGGCCACCGGTCGCACGCCACGCGGAGCCACGGAGGAGCTGTTGTGCGGGCTCTTCGCGGAAGAGCTGGGGGTGAACGCCGTCGGAGCCGACGAGGACTTCTTCCGGCTCGGCGGCCATTCCCTGCTCGCAGCCCGCCTGGTCGGCCGGATCCGGTCGGCCACCGGTCACCAGTTGGGGATCAGGGCGCTGTTCCAGGCGCCCACCGTGGCGGAGCTCGCGCTGCTGCTGACGGACCAGCACGGGCACCGGGGACCGCTGGAGAACGACGACTTCCGGACCGTGCTGCCGCTGCGCTCGTCCGGGGAGGGCCCCGCGCTGTTCTGTGTGCATCCCGGTGGCGGACTGGCCTGGTGCTATTCCGCACTGCTCGCCCACATCGCTCCGGGCCACCCGATCCACGGCGTTCAGGCGCGCGGCATCACCGGCTCCGGTGAACTCCCCGCAAGCATCGAGGAGATGGCGACCGAGTACGTCGAGCAGCTGCGCGAGGTCCAGCCGGCCGGCCCCTGTCACCTCCTGGGCTGGTCGTTCGGCGGCCTCGTTGCCCACGCGATGGCGGTCCTCCTCCAGGAACAGGGGGAGGAGGTGCCGTTGCTCTGCGTTCTGGACTACTACCCCGGTGACGTGGGGGCGGTGCCGGAGGAGGACGGCCCGGAGCCGGTGGCCGGCACGGGTGACGCGCTCGCCGCGATCTCCGAGGCTCTGGGGGTGGACGAAACGGCTCCGGATGCCGCGGACCGCGTCGCGGCCCTCGGTCTGACCGAGCCCCAGCTGGACGCCATGGTCAGGGTCTTCGAGAACAACTACGAACTCGCCCGGAACTTCACCCCCAAGCCCTTCCGCGGTTCGGCGCTGTTCGTGACCGCGGCCCTCGACCGGGGCGACGAGCCGCCGTCCGCCGCCGAGGCCTGGGGACCGTATGTGGACGGTGCCATCGAGGACGTGGCGCTCGACTGCACCCATCACCAGTTGCTGGCGGCCGGGTCCGCTCCTGCGGTCGCCGAGCTGGTCTCCCGGCGACTGCGCGACACCCCCTGACGGTCACCGCACGTCGGCGGCGGGCAGCAGCGCCAGGTGTTCGGTCCACGATCCTGTTGCTGAAGACCTCCTTGATCGCGCAGAGGTACAACTCGCCTTGGCCGGTGGCGTGTTCGGCGATGTCGGCAAGCCACAGCCGGTTCGCGCCGGTCGCGGTGAAGCTGCGGCTCACGAGATCGTCGTGCACCGGACGGCCGGCCTTCTTGCCCCGGGCACGCCCCTTTCCACCCGCCCTACAGGGCAAGCCAGTTCAGATGTCACCCGATCGTGTGCCAAGGGATGAGCTCCGGAGCGCTTGGGCGATCTCGGCGATCGGGCCGGGCCGCAGCAGTTCTCCGTGCGTGGCGTCCACGGTGACTTCGTGCATGCCGCCGGGCAGGAAAACGTCCCAGTCGCGGGGTGAGACTGTCCGCCGTGCGGCATCCCGGCCGGCTCGGACGAACAGCACGCGACCGGCGAACGGCCGGGGCCGGAAGGCGGCGACGAGGCGGGCGTTGTTCTCGTAGACCCGGACCACTGCCGCCAGTTTCTCGGCGCCGAGGGCGGCTTCGAGGCCGTTGTGCGGGGTGTGCCCGAGCGCTTCGGCGATGGCGGTGCGGACGGCTTGCTCCTGGTCCGGCGCCGGCTCCTGTGCGCCGGCGGGCACCCGTTCGGCGGGCTGCGGGTAGCTGTCCAGCAGGCAGAGCACCTCCACCGACTCGCCCTGTTCTTCCAACAGGCCGGCCATGGCTTGCGCGACCAGGCCGCCGAAGGACCAGCCGAGCAGCCGGTACGGGCCGGCGGGCTGGGTCTTGCGGAGCTGTTCGACGTAGTCCGCGGCCA
>Ga0307511_10006358_pt1 | contig 11910 bp, 13 predicted proteins | sample 13_EM_MG_FD_200266 | JGI IMG/M metagenome (GOLD analysis project Ga0307511, IMG submission 200266) | Populus trichocarpa ectomycorrhiza microbial communities from riparian zone in the Pacific Northwest, United States - 13_EM | ecosystem: Host-associated > Plants > Roots > Unclassified | place...
CAGTCACCATGCATGTGACTCATGCACAGAAACATACGAATCACACCGCACATGCAGTGTGATACTGATGCGTCATGCACATGAGTCACCAACACATGCATGTAGGTAAGATTACATCACACTCCATTTATAATGCTGACATGCACATGCACGAGTCATACTTGGTGTCACACCTCGGATTACGAGTCATAGAATTAATTAAGTTTTCGGAAGAGGGTGGTCAGCTCACGCACACCAGTTTATTCTACACAAATAAACTTGATCGCAAGAAGGTAAGGAAAAGGTATAAGTATTAGCACTGAAGAGTCAATTCAGACGAAACCAACAGTGACATTACAATAAAGTTGTCTGCTTCGTGATACTCTTCAGGAATTGTAACAATTCTTCTCCCCCCTCCGACTTTTAAAGACGAATTCACTTTCGCACAACGATCTACACACACCATGCACACTCTCTCAATGAACACCAGCTACCTCCGCGCTCTCCGTTCCCCCTCCCCAGCTGCCTTCGCCGTAGCAGCAAACACCAACCGCACCGCTGCCAACCCCGAGGCACGGGTGCTTAATTCCTCACTCGCGCTCAGTTTGAACGAGGTTATAGACCTCATTTCTACTGGGCATCGTGAAAGCCTTCGTACCTTTATGGTTGAGCACTATAAGTTGGCACAAACCTACTACAGGTCTAGGTCAACTTTAGCCAAACTCGAGAAGCACCTCTCTGCAGGGACTTGGCCCTCTGAAATCCAAGGAATCCACATTCTGGAAAACCAGTTCTCTAAGAAGTTCTTGGAAGCACATGACGGAAACGCCATGGAGGTGGATGATGAGACACAGCAACCCCGCTCCACTGCTCAACTCACAGCAAAGAGCTTCTTAGCAGAGGTTGACCAAAAAGTCCTGAACTTCAAAACGAAGATGTTGGTTGTCAGCATTTCTGCTCGGCAAGCGTAAGTCAACTATCTTCACGATCGACTTCGACGATCTGCGATTAACAATTGAGTTGTTGGAATCATCAACAAACGACATGAAGAACTAGTGGCCCTCCATGTCGCAGACAACCACGCCTCACAACCCCCATTATCGAAATCCTTGTCGATCTTGGCCCAAGAAAAGAGTATCCTATCCCAGGATATCTTCATCTATATCACGCGGGTCGTGGATATTGCTTGCGGAATGGCAGTAGCAGAGCTAGAAACAGCTCTAAATAAGATGAAGTTGAAGGAAGCTGCGAAAGACCCATAGGAGGGTCCAGCTATCACTAACAATAGTCTGGCTGATACGGATCGTAAAGCTGTCCTAGAGGCTCTTCGTAAGGTGAAAGGTAAGAACGCTGGATCTAACGAATCCACTTCAAAGCGCAAGTATACTGACTCAAACTGTGTCAATAGCAAACACAAAGACAAAAGGCAAAGGAAAGGACAAGGAGACCAAAAAATCTCAAAACGCTTCCTCAACAAAACCCAAAGACAAGGCCAAGAGGAAACGAGCCGAATCCAACGCCGCCACCAATTCGTCGAAGGTGAAGAAGGCAAAGACTCAGAAAAAGAGTCAGAAGGTACCTGGACCTTGTCCAACCCATCGCTTTATCCTGATAGTCTACTAAACATCCCATTCTACCATGCTGGGATGGAAATCCACCAATGTATGCCCCTGGCTATGCTGGATTCGTTGAGATTTCGGAGAGGAGTACATCTGTTGGAGGGAGGTCATGTATCTAGAGAAATAGAATATTAACTATCAAAAGGTTTCCGGTATATGTTTAGTAGTGAAATCAATTCTTCTATTGTCCTACGTGATTACGATAGTTTTTGCAATACCATTCGGTGCAAATGCCACTTCAAAGCTAAGGACTCTAAATCTTATGAACCATGCTATGATCTTGGTACTTACAAACCCATGCCAGCATCAAGAGCGTCAATACCCGTCGAAGCAGGACTAGCTGAAGGACGTTCTTGATTATTGCGATTGATCGATGAAACACCCAAAGCAGAATCCACAATGCACCTAAGAATGCAAAGTGCAAGAAAAGTGCTGAAGTACTTGGCATACAATGATTTATTCATCACAAGTACGGACAAGAATCTCGGTATTGCTATAGTCTCCGGAACATGGTACATAAGAATGTGCAAAGACTACCTAAAACACGATAGATCGATAACCAAGATCAACGTTGATAGGACTCACCAAGTTATGAAAAACTTGCAGAGACACATAGACCAGGTTATAATGTCACGAGACTACTCCTTGACAGAACAAGAGGAAAATTTCCTACTAGCTAATGCTTGGAACGAAGACCTTAGGAAACTACCACGATTCAGTGGATTACCTAAGATCCATAAAAAACCAACGAAGTTTAGACCAATTATTCCTTGCCACAGTTTCACGGGTGAAACTGCTGCATCTATGTTGTATCACCTCCTCGAAGATGAAATCAAATCATCACCAATGGTCCTACTTAACAGTAGAACCTTGGGCGAGATTTTAACCAAGGTTAAAGTTCCGTTTGGAAAGACAGCATTTATGTTGTCAGCAGACGTAGAAGCATTTTACCCAAATGTATCGCTTAATGCCATTCATGATGTAGTCGAAGAAGGTGCGAGTAAACATCATGGACAAATCAAAGGCCACCTAGCCCGAAAATTATGTTCAATCGCGTACAACTACCTTGTATTCAGGTATTGTAGTGAACTATTTTTACAGACAGATGGATTGGCAATGGGAGTCGAAAGCTCTCCACATATTGCCAACCTCTACGCTGCAAAATATGAACAGCATATGATCAAAGATCCTAACGTACTCTTGTACAGAAGGTATATTGATGACATATTCACTATAATCATAGCGTCAACTAAAGAAGACGCGTTGAAATATGCCAAAGAGACCCTGTCGTTCCCAGGGCTTAATCTCAAATGGGAAGTGGATAAATACCGAATGGCATTCTTAGATCTCGAAATTATGCATGTGCCATCTACCGGCCAATACGATTTCCATCCATACAGGAAACCACTAAACCATTTCGAACGAATACCATTCTCTTCCGGACATCCAAAGGGGATGAAGAAAGGAACCTTTCTCGGAGAAATTAGCCGACTCGCTGCCTTGTCGTCTAACCTAGACATTTACAAGCAATCTGTTGAGGAACTAGCCTCTATCTACCTTAGCAGAGAGTATCCGCTTAATGTGGTAAAGGATTGGATCACCCGCAACTATTATGAATGATAGGAAACCAGGTACCGTGTAGTCAAACATATAGGAACGGATAATATCATGGTTGTCAAATCTGTCCTAAACCCTATATGGGGTTTTATCGACATACGAAATGTACAAAAAGGTATCCAAGATACATGGGAAGGAAGTAAAATCCCTCCCAAACTTTTGGTAGCAACGTTAATCATTAGCCAGAAACGGACTATGAACTTTGGAGATTTAGTCCAACGCTTTAACACAACATACGTCGAGTCAATTCCAGATGTAACCACCCTCGCAGACTTATTCCAAAGTCTACATCTATAAATTAATTGGTGACGCGTTCCAAAAACATAAGCCGTAAGTTTTTCTTATAGTATTTCTATGTGAAACATTATAAAAGGAATAAAAACACTAATACCCAGGAAAAACGGGGACAGTAGTCATCACCCTTTTGCTGCCCTACACTTCCGCTCTCGCTACGCTCGGCCTCCGGCACTGCTCTCATTGCGGCTAGCTGCAAGTTTGTTTGCTTATGTTTTTGGTGTGCCACACCTCGCTTAAGCACAAGCATGGGTATACATTAGCACTTACCCTGCATATACACCATGCACATGCAGTCACCATGCATGTGACCCATGCACAGACACACACGAATCACACTGCATATGCAGTGTGACCTTAATGCGTCATGCACATGAGTCACCAACACATGCATGCAGGTAAGATTACATCACACTTCATATAATATGCTGACATGCATATGCACGAGTCATACTTGGTGTCACACCTCGTATTACGAGTGAGAGAATTAATTAAGTTTTTGGAAGTGGGTGGTCAGCTCACCAACACTAGTTTATTCTACACAAATAAACTTGATCGCAAGAAGGCAAGGAATAGGTATAAGTATCAGTACTGAAGAGTCAATGCAGACAAAACCCACAGTGACATTACAGTCAAGTTGTCTGCTTAGTGATACTCTTCAGGAATTCAAACAAATCTTCTGTCCCCGCCGACGCTGCACTACATAGACCAAAATGGGAACCTGTGTCAGTATGTAGTCGGATGCCAGTATCTTGCTGGGGAAGCTCATAGTGCAAGTTATTTGGTAAATAAAGTCAGCCAATTAATCCGAGAGTTTGAGATCACTAACCGAGTTCTAGTAGTTGGTCCAGAGAATGCTAGTGTGAACGTTGCCTTGGCTAAGTATTTGCAGGCCAATGTGATCGGATCCAAATGGGACCCATTGCAGCATAGACGGCCCTGCCTAGCGCATGTAATAGGGCTAGCTAGCAACCAGTTCATGCGGGAGCTAAAGTCAAACTTGGATAATAATGAGATATCATTGTTGGCTCCTGCAATTGAGTGTTCCATCAATGCCCTGCAAAACTATCCTCCCAGTACTTTTGTCCGGTTGGTATGCCAGGTACGTTATTTTGCAGGAGTCTCAGCAAGAAATGGGATTTGCTAAATTATTTTGTCAAATTCGGGACCTTTGTAAAGCCATAGTAGCCAGTCTACAATGACTTACGCAATTTAAGGCCCTCCAAAAGGATACTACAGCCCCCATTGGCCTAATCCAGGATGTGAAAACGCGATGGAACTCAACCTACGAGATGCTCGGCAGGGTATTGGGGTTGCAGTCCTACATCGAGCAATGGGTAGCACTACCTACAACTGAGAATAAGTGCACGGAGTTGATAATGAGTCAGGAGGAATGGACTCATATTCAAGAGGCGACTATTTTCTTGAAACCTTTGTCGGACTACACGCATGCGGTCTTAACTGGCCAGGATGCGACCGTACATAATATGTTTTTCATTTACAATGACATTTTTGATCATATTGAGAAACAGGCGAAATGAATGCTGAAACTACCTCCTAACGATACTTGAGTAGGAGGTTTTCTTTCCACGACTAAGGCATGTCGACCGGTCCTTCAGCAGTATTATTCAAAGACGGAAAAGCAGTCCCTCATTTATAACCTGGCCACCATTCTCAATCCCTCAAAGAAGTTGTTCTTATGCGCTGATTGGGGAAATTTGACGGTAGAGGATCATACAATGACCAAAGGGGCAACAATACCACTGATACACTCCGCATTCAGAATATTACAAGTATGTACGAGATCTAAAAGCGTACCTGCTCGTTTGGAATCCTGTAACCATGAGGTATGTGTCTGTGATACGATGGGGTCATCTGTGACACAATGGGTACATCCATAACATGGTGGAAGATGGGTGAGTAACAGGCTTCAATTCTAGGCTGCAGTTGGAAGACTATTTTGCATACAACTACGCGAGATATGCTCCAGAACCACAGTTTCAGTAATAGTGTGTTGACAATTGGGAGCAATCATATATCCAGCAATGGTGGCAACAGTGATCAACAAACCAGGCCGAAGATGTGCCAGAAGTTCAGTGATACATGACTGCTCCCGTGGCGATAATAAAGGATCAATTCCCGATTGCGTGGTGGAAAGTCCATGCATCGGAATACCCCACAGTGGCACGAATGGCGAGGGATATATTAAGTATTCCGGTTACTTCTGTGCCAGTGGAGAGACTATTTAGGTCTGCAAGAGATATTCAGCCATACTGACGCAACAGAATGGGCTATGAGAAGATCACGGCACTTATGGTGGCAAAATCGTGGGACAAGGTGGTAGCAAAGTACGTGATCCCAGACCAAAGCAGAACACTAGCACATGTTAAAGAAGTTTGCGTAGAGGTAGATGCTAGTGATATTGGCATTGAGAAACGGAATCTCCGATATGATGCAGACTTCCTTCGCCAAATGGTGGCAATGAGCTGTGACACTCAGGAGTGGCAGAGCAAAGCGCAGTCAGATTGTGGGAGTAGCATAGGGGAAGATGTGCTATATGGAGACAACGAGGACGAACTTGGCAGTAGCACACTATTGTTCTATAGCACCTCAAACAGCATCCACGGTGGATTGATGAGTGGAACCTCAAGCCCAAGTCCACGAACGTTAGTAGACTGCGTTGCAGTAACACCATCGCCATCAACACCTCAACAGGGTGGGAAACTTCATGCATCCCAGTCTGTAAATCTGACACCAACAATGGCCAGTAGGTTCCAGAAGAAGCTGCGGCCAACGAGCCAGAGAAATTACAAAGTGTAAGGGTTCAGGCAAGGGCGGGATGTTGCATGTCCTGTATCAGATAGGGGGTTATGGGTATGTGACAGAGGGTGCCGGCAGATGGGGTTCGGATATGGCAGGGAATAATTAGGCAGGATCCATAGAGAGAGCAACCAATGATAATACGCTGAGGTGACATGAATCCGTGGCATCTATGCATCACTGGCGGGAAGTGATCCATGACAGGAACTTGTAACATCTATGAAAAGTTAAAAACTCAGAATGTGTGACAAGAGGATGTAAAAAGAATGATGACACAGAGAACAGAAGTAATAGGGAAGTTGGAGTGCAACACAACGTAGGTGAGATGACAATAGTGGTGGCATTACACGACCCGTAAAAGTGCAGGATCCATAACATTACAGAATACATGACAGTATAGAATCCGTGACAGTAGCGAATCCGTGACAGTACAGAATCCGTGACAGTACAGATTCCGTCAGAGCTCCGGATGCCAGAGTGAATAAAGAAGATCACACGAGGGCATCCATGAGAGGAGGGGATGGTTGGGACAAGTATAAATGGGTTGGGGAAGAGAAATAACGGGCGGCGGCCAGATCTAGTTAGGGTAGGCAGCCAGGCAGGCTAAAGAGGTTAACGGGGATACTTGGTGAGAACTCGGTAGATCACCGAGAAATCGCAAGGCGTTTCCGGAGTGAGTTGCGGCTACAGGGTGGAGAGTCGAGTATCGGGGCGAGTGAGGGATGGGTGGATTAAACTCAAAACATTTCCGCTCGTGGTGCACAGTACTTGTAATACAACCAATAGAAACATATGAATGACCCATCTCAGAATATAACAGAAATATATCAAAGAGATAACATTCATAAGGCCAATCCTAATGGTACACACTTCCCTATGCCAATTCCAATAACGCCGTTATTGACACACTTTTCTGCACATGCCTGGTGGGTGATTAGTCCACTTTGTTAGCAGTGTATCACGATACAGTAGCAAGCTGGTTACCGAGCTCTAACAGAGGTCTCTCACCTAAGCCATAACATTACTCCCCGTTTCGAGGCAGGCGTCCTCGCTTGAACACACTATCTGAAGGACCAGATAGGGATTCGTAACAGCTCAGGTAACTTTGGTAGGAAGGTAATAACACTTTGGTAAGATACTCATAATCCCCAGTGTTTGGAGTCCCACAAGACCAGTGTACCCTATACATGCATGCAATGGCTGTTAAAATCCTAACCTCCTGCCTAAAAACCCAGTGGGAAAAGGCGCCAAGTAGGGAGGATATAAGGTACCATGTAGTTCGTAAGATTTAAACTTGATGTAGGACTGAAAGTTAGACGTCTCGTTCGTCAAGTAGTTTATTGGGGAACTTCTCACGATACTTCTTGAGCTTCTTAGGACAATTGTCTAACCTATCGAATTCTTCCCATGTATCCCCCAATTCATCGTAACCCTTCTATCGTATCCTGTATTTGACAACTCTTGGATATTTCCTGGAGTTTATGATAGTCTCAACCTAATATATTTCATTATCGTCATCCTCATTCATGTCTTAGATGTCGTCTTGTGTTCGGAATGGTTTGAGGCGAGTTGTGTGAACGATGTTATGCCACCAAGTTGTATTTGGTACTTTCAATCTATATGCATGGGTTCCAATAGTCTCAATAAATTTATAAGGTTTTATGAACTTATTCGTAAGTAAACGGTTATTCCCAGCTTTTACTTGTAGGTTGCGGCGGTCAACTAAGACCCAGTCGTTAACAGTAAACTTCCATTCCTTTTAAATATGAATAGTACTTCTTTTGATGTTGATTTGCTTGAGGGTGTTTTGGATCCGGTTGTGGACTATTGTCATTCGGTCCAGCCAATTTTCAGCGGCAGAGTGGGAGAGTTTATAGTCGTTGTCAAGGTGAATGGTGCGAGGGTGGCAGTCATACAGGCTGCGGTAGGCGGAGTATTGATAAGTACAATTGGTTGTTGAATTGTAGGCAAAGTCGACAAGTGCTAGCCAAGTCTTTCAACGTTTTTGCCTATTATGACATAAGATGTGGAGGTATTATTTGAGTGTCTGGATAGCTCGCTCACTGAGTCTATCAGTTTGTGGGTGGTAGGCAGTAGAGAGATATAGGCGTATGTTGAGCTTCGTATTATGTTCTTGAAGGAATCGTATGGCAAATTGAGGACTACGGTCAGATGTAATATGTCTTAGTAGTCTGTATAGTCTCTATTTCACGATAATATAGATATTAGCTATATTTTCTGCATTCCATGTCGTCTTAGCAAGTATATAGTGTTGAATTTTAGTGAGCCGGTCTGTAATGACAAGTATAGCATTGAAGGCTTCGGATTTTTGTAGCTCTCCAATAAAGTCCATAGCAATTTCTTCGAAGGGACGTTCCCCAGTTGGCATTGGTCACAATTTCGTTTGCCTGCTATGCCTATCTGCCTTTGCTTTTTGATACTTAGCACATCCTGCTACATACCTCGCAACATCTTCTTGCTATTTGTCCCATACGAAGTTCCGTGAGATTAGCTCCAGAGTTCTATGTCTTCCCCAATGTCCTGCTACTTGACTATCATGTTCCTGTCTCAGCACTTCCAACTTATGCTCTTCGGGTACTACTCATAGTCCATTCTTCCTTTCCCAACCTGCAACATCGATAGCTTCTAGTTCCACATCATCCGCATCCCCTCTTTCCTTTGCATCGTCTTCTTCAAAGTCTAGTAATTGTCCTTTAGTAAAAAATCTGGCTTCCATTCCAGATTTCTCTTCCCCTGAACGTTTGAACAGGCCATCTGCCTTACCCATCTTTGATCCACATCGGTAGTGGATATGGTAGATAAATTCGGACATTTTGAGGTACCAGGAGGCTTGTCGGGAGTTGAGCTTCTCCTTCGTGTTGAAGTATTATAACCCTTAATAGTCTGTATTAATGTTCACACTTACTCCAACTAACCAGTCTCTCCACTTACAGAATCCATCTACAATAGTAAACAGCTCCTTATCATGTATAGGCCAGTTGCGTTGAGTAGCATCGAGGGTTTTAGCATGGCACTCAGTGGGGTGCAGTCGCTTAACTCCCTTGACAATGTGATATTGTGATAGAATACCCGGAATGGCTTGGTTAGTTGCATCAGTTTTCATTATGGTCTCATGGCATCTATCGAACTATGTGAGGATAGGTGCGGAGAGGAATAGTGGCTTGAGTTCATCGAACGATTGTTGTTGACCTTGTCCGCATGAGTTTGGTACATCTCGAGTATGGTCAATTAGTGGTCTTGCTTTAGCCCTCTTATTGGCACTAAATCGTCGGTAATTGTTGGCAAAGCCAAAGAAGGCTTGGACTTCTTTCTTCTTCGTGGGGGTAGGCTATTTGGACATGGCTTCAAGTTTAGTGGGTCCATTTGCACTTGCTGCCCGTTGATGATGTGTCTCAGAAAGAGGGTTTCTTGAACATGGAATTCGGATTTGGGGAGGTTCCCTACTAAACCGTGCTTGATGCATTGTTGGAGGACTTGTTCTGCCAGTTACTGTTGTTACTCTTCTGAATCTCCTCCATAGATTAGGATATCGTCAAGGTACCAAATGCATCCTTCCATGTCCTTGAAGATAGTATCCATCATTTCTTGAAATGTGGCAAGGGCGTTAGTCAGTCCGAACGGCATAACTGTATACTCGAATAAACTCTTCTTTGTGTGGAAGGCTGTCTTTCACTCATCTCCTATTGCAATTCGAATAAGGTTGTACTCGTGTTTGAGGTCTAACCTGGTGAACCCTTTACCTCCCCGAGTCTTGTCAAGTAGCTTACCGATGAGTGGTAGTGGGTACTTGTTTGGTATTGTAATATGGTTGAGAGCTCTATAGTCAATGTAGAGTGTCAAGGATCCATCTTTTTTTTTGACAAAGAGGATTAGTGCACCTACAGCAGAGCCTGATCAACGAAGCTTACTAGTTGGTAGGTTTTCTCGAAGGTAGGGTTGAAGAGCTTCGTCAGCAGGAAAGTAAAAATCTATGCCTGGTACTTCAGGAGTACAGGGCACCAAATCGCAAAACTGAGCACTTTGACGCACCTACTCACACTCTCTGCCGGGGATGCAATTTCCCTATTCCTTCTCCGCTAACGTATAACATATATCTACCTTGCCTCTGGTGTCTCCTCCCTCCCATCAACTAGCCGCCGCATTACGGCCATTACCCGCATTCTGTAACTTTGCCTTCCGTGCTGCCTCCTCCCTTGCTTAAAGGTGATCTCCTAGTCCACTTGTCCCTTTCTTGCTCTTATTTCACTGCAACTCATATATTCTATTTCCTTCCCCTACGCATCTCAGTTCCAATATCTTATGTCTCCTTCTACGCATTTTATGTTCTTTTGCCTCTACTTCCCTGACCCTTCCCCTTGTGCCTCAGTTACATTACCCTTTCACCTAACGCCCTCTCCTCTTAACCCTCATATTACCCACCCTCCCCTAGCGTTTGATTCCACGAGACCCCTCAATTGCTTTTTATTCCTCTCCACGCCCATGATGCCCATATATTTCCCCTTGTGGCCTAGGAGTTTACTTTCCGATACACAGCGTTCCCCACATGTCTCCATATTGTATCCTCCCTCTCACAACTTTCCCTACTCGCTGATACTTTCACATCATATTTCCTGTGCACTTGTTTGCTTGCAAACGTACCACTTCATATTAAATAGTACAACCAAAAAGCAAAACAAAATCTAACTTCACACTTCGTGATTCTACCAACACAAACAAAAAACCACAATCCTGTCCATCCCTCCTCACGTCCTTGTTCCAACTCTTGTCATCCCTATTCCGACTGGCACTTCACACAATCTACAAAGGAAACAACGATACACAGAATTCGTGAAACAAAACAAGAACTACTCTACCACATTGATAAATAATTTTCAGACTGAAAATGCATATACTAGAAAAAATAAACCCCAATCGACGCCTTTCCATGTAACCCATCTTGCATCTGACGCAATCAGTGCTCACCCAAAAACTCTTCCTCTAGCACCATGTCATCGCGAATCTCAGCGTCTAATGGAATTTACAATTCCACTGACCGATCTCGCAACTCCCCATTTTCACGGCAGTGTTTACTTACGTGCACGTTCCTTCTGTCATACCAATGATCTAGCTCCTTTCGGAGTCCCTCTTCATATCTGGCTTTATCTTCATGCTCTGGTGCATCGTTTGGCTCACTCTCCATAACTTTCATATGGACTGCAATCCATCATGCAAAATCCGCTTTGATATTGTTCACAATGAGCTCTTGAACCGCTGGCTTGTAGTCACACCACGTGTTTCTGAGCCTCGTGTACGAGTCTTGTTTGGTTAGCATTTTGCAACTGATTGCGCCTGATAGCAACTTACTCCACTTGGTTTCGTATTTGAAATCAGGCCCTGATACTGCTAACTCACCAGTTCTCCATTCCTTCAAACAGTGTCGAATTGCCATTGCTACAAAGCATAAGAACACACTATTAATCTTGTCAAAGAGCTCCGGATCTCAACTACCCTGCCTCCTAGACCCATTGTAATAACTCTAATATATCACCCAACTATCTCCTCAGCTTGGAAACGACCCTCA
>Ga0307511_10006359_pt1 | contig 11908 bp, 11 predicted proteins | sample 13_EM_MG_FD_200266 | JGI IMG/M metagenome (GOLD analysis project Ga0307511, IMG submission 200266) | Populus trichocarpa ectomycorrhiza microbial communities from riparian zone in the Pacific Northwest, United States - 13_EM | ecosystem: Host-associated > Plants > Roots > Unclassified | place...
GAAAGGGGCAGTAAGTGATGGTGAATCTTCAATATAGCATAGGAGTGCAATCGTTGTAATGGAATTTGGAGTGATGAATTAATGCCTCATCATGAGGTTTTCTGGCAGTCAGGAAACATGTGAAAGTTCTTTTATCTTACAGTGCAAGTCGGGGTTGTGCTATTTATTTTAGTAAACAACTTGCTCCATTTATGGATTAGCTTGCTGGCAGCAAGATGCTCATTTTTTTTTCCTTTTTAGAGTTGAACTATTCTGTTTTATAAATTTTCAGGAATGATAGAATCTTCCAGAACTGTTCATCTGATTCTACTTGTTCTTGGCACCTCTTGAGCAATGCCTATTTTGTGCCTGCGATCCAGTTTCTGTATTGTTCTGTGTTAGCGCTCTCTAGATATAAATAGCTTTTGTAGTCCTCCTAGAATATTTCTTCTCTATAATTTAAACGTCATTGCATTTGTCATCGTGTCTTATATATCCACTTCTTTTTTTACCAGGAAAAATTGAGAGAGAAGGATGCTGAGATGGAGGGAATTAAGAATCTTGTATCCGAACAGCAGGAAAAAATACTGAAATTGGAGCAAGACCTTGCCAAGAGTGAATCAGAATTGAACCAAAGAGAGAGAAGGATAAGTGACATTTTGCAAACAGAGGTTTGTGCACCACATGATTTGTAGCACTGGTTGAAGATCTTGCTGTGTGCATTCCCAAATCATCACACAATACTCTCATGGTTTTACATGCAGGCTAGTCTCAGATCTGAGCTGGAGAAGCAGAAGAAGCTGTCTGTTCAGTGGAAGGTTGTGAAGTTATATGAAAATCATCTTGCAAAGACTGACTGAATTATGAATTGTGAACATTATTTGGGAAGAATCTTACATGGTTTTGTTCAAAAAGAAATTGTTGTATGATCAATAAAATGGTTGCACCATTCTGTTGTATTGTAGAAAAAATCTGAAATCTTATCAAAGGAGAAGGAAGAATTTAGCAAAGAAAAACAAGCACTCATCAAACAGATTGAGGACTTGAAACAAGGTATTTCTTTTCTCATAAAACTGTAATGTGGTAGTGTTGTCTGGCCATTACATTTGCCTAATTTTATTCTTTAACTCTTCAAATAGGTAAAAGATTGCTGGGAAATGTTACTGGCGAGCAGGTCTTGAAGGAAAAGGAGGAAAAAGAACACAGAATACAGGTTTTCAGACCCACCAACCTGTTTTCTATTCCTCCCTATTTTTCATATTGCTTGTTTTGACCTTTCATGTAATGATCTTCCAGATTCTGGAGAAAACTGTCGAGAGGCTAAGAGAGGAGTTGAAAAGGGAGAGAGAGGATCTTCGGACCGAGAAATCAAAGCGTCAGATTACAGAGAAGGCTGTTTTAGATTCCTACAAAAATGTTGAGCAGGTTATTTGTGGATTCATCTTTCAACAACCATTTTCTTACTCTGCAAATAAGTTATTTCAGGATATGATAGTTTAACAGGGTGACAAGCTTGTAGCTAGAGCGAAAAATTGGACTTTGGGATATCTGTAACATGTTGGGAATGTCTTGGTTGTATATTCAAAGTAATGGCAAGAAAACCAGTTAAACTACAAAAATTTTTGACGTGCATGCTTGCAGTTCGTTCTATTTTATTTTGGAAAGCATATTTTGTTCTCAATGATCATAATTTATTAATGCCCAAAAGCATGATTTTATTTTCTAGTTGCTCTATCGACCAGAATTTTTCTATGGTCTAATTCTTCTGTAAACCATTTTTCTTTCTTTTATTTAACGCCTTTCTTTTACAAATTTTAGACGAAGACAAAGTTGGAGGATAAACTTGAGTTGCATAAGCAGGTTCTGAAGCGCATATCAGATGAACTGGAAAAGCTTAAGCATGCAGAAGGCAATCTTCCAGAGGTGAATTTTTTTATATATAAATTGATTTCTATTTTTTATTTTTTTTACTTCACAAGTTTTGCATTTGAATGGATATATGGAAAGTGCTGCATTCATCAGTTCCTTGTGATTTTTCTATTTGCTCATGTACCATGAGATGCCACTACTGGGCTTATAAATTATTTCTGATTCCTTGAAAGTGAGATTGCAGTCCTTTTCATTCTGCAGAATGCCAGGTGGCCATGATGAGAGTAGTGATATCTTTTTGGTTCACATTGAGAGAGAGAGAGAGAGTGTGGGTGTGTGTGACTGAGTTTATGGATGAAAAATCTTACATGTTCTAGCATTCTTTTTCTCTTGTCCCTTTGGGAAGATTGGTCCATTGGTTGAGAACTTTATGCATTTGTTTTTTAATTTCGTTCTTCAATTCACTTCAGGGCACCTCTGTGGTTCAGCTTCTTTCTGGGACCATCTTGGATGATCTAGCTGCCACCTATGTATCAGCTATCGAGAACTTTGAAAGGGTAGCACTTTCTGTTTCCTCTGAACTTGGAGCTGGTGTCCAATCAGTGGAGAATCCTTTGATTCCAGATGCTTCTGCCACTGTTACTCCTGGTAATCAACTAATCATCTTCTTTGGTTTGCCTTAGACTACTTGGTGATAACTTTTAAGGTGGCAAGTTGCTTTCCTGCTTATCCCCGTTTTCAGTTTGAGCATCTCTCTTTCTATTTTGCGTTGCAGGTCAGGCAGTTCCTTCTCAGGCTACCATCGTTTCCCCAGTAGCTCCTCATGCTCACTTACCTACTAAAATGGCCGAAGAGAAGGAGAGAAAAGTTCCTGTACCCAAACCCAATGTTGAAACTCGTAAGGCAGGGAGGAAGCTGGTAAGACCCCGGCTTGTTAGACCTGAAGAGCCTCCAAGCGATGTTGAGATGTCAGAGGTGGATGGATCTACTAGTGTGGCAAAGCTTACACCCGCTAGCGAGTCTGAAACTCAACACAATATCACACTATTTTCTCAGCCAATAGCCCGCAAGCGCCTTGCTTCATCTAGTTCTGACTTGAACGAGCAGCCCCTTAATCAAGGAGAGACTAGCTCTGATGTTCCACCACCTGTTTTGAAGAGACCAAAAGGTACTGATTCCGTGCAAGAAGGTAGTGAAGGACAAGCTGCCACTCCATCAGAGACTCTGGTGACACTTCCGGCGGTGGAAGAATCAGCTGTCGCTGATTTGTCTCAAGGTGAAGAGGAAGCTGTTGCAGAAAAGGAAGAGGTTGAGACTTCCGGAGAGAAAGCAGAACCTCCAAAAGAATCTGAACAATTAGATGACACAACTCAAGTTGAACCAGAGAATGAGACAAATGAAGTTGCTGAAGAGATTTTGGATAAACCAAGTGAAAGTGGAATGGAAATTTATGATGGTTCAAAGGATCATGCTACTGCAGAAGACAACCAACAATTACCTGTGGAGTTTGAAAATGAGAGGGAAGAGGGGGAACTAGTTGCAGAAGTCGAGGAAGGCGCTGATATGTCAAACATGGCAGGGAGCCCGGAAACTGGGGAAGTTCTTCCTGACACTACTCCTGTGGCTTCACCAGCTAGGATTGATGATGAAGCTATGGTTCCTGTGGGAATGGAGTCAGGTGAGATTAATTCTCCTGAGATGATCACTGATGAGAAGAATGACGAGGGTGATATAGTTGAAGAAATTGGTGAAGGTTCCGACAAGTCAAATGATGGTGGTGACCAGATAGCTGTGGAGACTGATCAGAGTCCTGAGGCTGCTTCAGTCGCTGGAGAGAGAACAACAGCTACTGCCAATACAGAAATGGATGCATCAAAACAAGCTAGTTCCAGTGGAGCAGAGGCAGAAGAGGTTAGACAGGTATCACCTGCAAGTAACACCTCTACTGTTGTGAATTTAGCAGAGCGAGCTAGGCAGAGGGCAATGCTGAGACAGGGTGGAGGTGGAGCTCCTGCAGTACTTTCTCCTCCAAGCGGTAGAGGCCGTGGAAGAGTTCTACGTGGTCGAATAGCACGTGGTGCACGTGGTGGGCGTGGTGGGCGAAGTGGACGTGGACAAACTCCCGGTCAACAGGGTTAAGATCTTCCCCATATGGTTCTGTTAAACCCGTGAATACAACCTCTTTCTTTCTGTTTTTCTGGGAAATTGTTGGTCTCTGACTCGTCATTAGATCAAAGTAAACAGTCAATCACATTGCCCTAGGAAAATTTTGAGTGAATAGAAGTCGTGTCTTTCCCGGTCCCCTTGTTCATTATTGACAAGCTCTTTCATTATCAGATTACTTCCCCCATATTTTGCTGAAACAAGATCGTAAAAAATTATGATCAGTTGCATCCACATCCATAACTTGGCAAGACTCGGTCAGTGTTGGGGTGTTTGTTATCTGCATTTTGTGGATTGCAGTACAGGTTCGAGGCACAGATTGTGGCATCTGTTTTACCAATGCTTTTCAAAATTCCAAGAGGTTTCAACTTTTGAGCTAGATTGTGATGGAATAATATTTTTTATTTTTTAAATTTTATTTTTATATGTTTCGAAACAATCTAAAAATATTTAAAAAAAAGTTTAACTTTTTTTTAAAAGCTCTTATCGCCGTATCTTTCTAGTTTTTTTCACAGGTGATGAAAAAGTGCTCCTATTGGGGATGGCATCACGAGCCAACAAAATTTGGTGTACGGATGCATAAGCTCATTCCAGCATGACTTAAATTGACTTTGACACTGCAACCTTTTTATAGTAGTGAATCCAGATACGTTCCTGTGTTTCATCGTACAGAGTACAGACTGCTTGATCCGAGAGTTTTTTTTTTTAATTCACAGCTTCATGACTGTCAAGCACCTCGAAGTAGTTGATACGGATAAAAATCTATTATGTAGTTTTCGTTGTCATCTGCTTTTACATTCTGGTGTAATAATGCTAGGCATTGTAAGAAATATGCTAAACCATATCAATGGCAATAATGCTAGAGAGGGTTCTGGTAGATTTGTCAATGAAATTTAAGAATCGCCAGATTTAGTGTCTTGATCACACCTTCTCTAACCCTTTATGACTGGTTCGGCCCCTGACATTTGCAAGTAGCACTCCCTAGAAACGGGAATCAGTATAACGATGATAATTTTGAATCGACGAGACAGTTAAGTCCACTTTGTTGTTAAGGATAAAAATATAAATATGATCTCGCATTTTTTGAAGAATCATCGGGATATAAACACCGCCAAAAACGCCGTAATTTCTAGTTTACATTTCATCTTTTTTGCGATTTTATTAATGTGAGAATCAAACCTAAATAAAATCCTAACCAGCCCTTCACCGCTTTGGAACCAAATCCCAAGGGCATAAAACATTTTACAAAGGGTAATAAAATAAACCACAGAAGACTAGAGGAGGGCGAAAAAAACAAATTGGAAAAAAAAAAAAACGTACAACTACATCATTACCCAATTCCCTTGCTATTAGTGGGGGGATGGGCTTCTCATATGGGTACAGAAACGGAACCATTTTGATTGTCGCCAAGGCACCAACTCCTCCTGAAATGTCAACTCTCGGTAAAGCACAACAAGGGATCTTCGTATTTTTTTCTGAACTTTTCCCCGTTCAGGTGGGGCATTTCCATCAGCAACTTTAGGCTGTACTTCCATAGCTCCAAATGCAACTGCTGGTTTTAGGAACAGAGTCCATCAGGGCTTCTCTCCCGTCATTCTTTCGTGTTGTCTCCAACCTGGGTATAGACCATGTTTTTTGTAGCAGATATATCCATCGACTGAAAACCAGGAATCAAATCATCTGTTTTCTGCTGTGAAAAATATAAGCAAATCATGTTAAGAATAACACACTGGTAAGAGAAAAGGCGTGCATGTCTGAAGGAGAAATTACAAGAAAAAAAAAAGAAACCTATCATGATTATAACACTTTTTTAAAATTGAATAAAGTCAAATCCCAATTCCAGATCTTTAAAGACATAACATCTCCACTACCTTAGTTGTATGGAGAACCCTTCTTTATTCTTTAATATTTTATAAGGGAAGAGAATCAATTATAGAATCTTAAGATTAACAACTTCACGCTATTAGCCATTGATTCTAACAGCAAATATAATTATCAAACCTCCAATGATAATAATGACAACATGGTCCACTATTGAATGCCCACTCACCAAAGAAAAAGAAAAAAAAGATTTGAAGGGTTAAAACTCTAATGAGAGAATGTGTGCACTACCTAAATAATAAAGAATACGAAAAACAGTATGAGACTAACCTGTTTGTGATCAGAATGGGGTATGAATGGCCTTGGTCTTTTCTCTTGCATCACCTTCTGGCGACTCTCATAAAAATCGAAGTCATCCAATATTGATGTCTTTGTAACATAGTTTTTGAATATGTTCAGAATTTCAATCCCTTGAGGAAATTTAACCTGCAAATGGGAGACAATTAAAATTAGGTCAGAGGAGCACAGAAGAAAAGGCAAAAGAACAGCATCAAGAAAATGGTTAGTGAAGCATACTTCCTGTGTGTCTCTGCTATTAATTACAGGCTTGTTCTCATTATTCTCAAGTATTATATGCCGTAGCTGTGGGTTTGGAACATCTTTAATGATATGCCACTTGACTGGGAAATAACCATTCCACTTGTCCTGTTGCCAGAAATCCATGTTTTTATTGAAATCAACACGCCCAACCATCTCTGCAACTCCACAGAACTGACCGCTTGCATTAACCTGAAACAGCCAATAAAATTTAAAAAGGCATTAGTGCATTAGCAAGGAGAAAACAAAGGAGCACAGTAGATAGCGCCTGAAACTCAGTTGACAATGATAATGATATCCAGGAGCATACCGAAAAGAAAAGAAACACGGGACAACTGTTGCCTTTCTCTGCTATCTTCTGCTGTGCATCTTGATATGCGCTATCCAGTCTCTTATTTCCATTAGGAGTACTGGCCCACACATTGTATTTGATGCTTTTGTGAATGTCATCTTCACTGTAAGATTTGATAACAAAGAAAAATGCATGATTGTATTTGGTTGGAAAGTCAGGAAGGTTATATTGATCCCTGCTAATAACTGAAGCTATGCTGTTACTGTTTCCGTTCCCATCAGGAGCCAAAGATCCAGCAGCATTACCTCCACATACCACAGAACCTTTTGCATTGGTTGTCCTGGGACCATAATTCTGTTCATTAGGCAATGCATCATCGATGCCATTAGTCTTGCTTCTTGTTTTTGGCTTTTCACTGCCTCCCCAACCCCTTGCATTTACTTTAGCAGTGCTATTCGGATAGAGCATTGCCCCCTTCCCTGGATTATAAGGTGGAAACTTTGCAAATGGAAAATACCCTTTGCCCATTACATCTGACGGGAATGGAGAGGCATGCTGTGAAGCCTGGAAGTTGAGGGAAAACAAATATAAAAAAAAAAAACACAAGAAAAAAGATTTAGAACAAAGTATAAAGAACTGAAATACCTTGCCCACTGATTTTAACTGGTTGCTCATGCCATGACCAGATGAGACATCCAATGTTGGAAGGGAGTTCTTAGTTTCCAACGATTTACTCAAGTCAGAAGGCAGTGCCTTTTTTGGAGGACCACGAGCTTGACTAGGTGAAGACATGTTTGGTTTAGAGCTAGGAATTTCCAGAATTCCACTATAGCCATTCCCATATGTTCCATCCCCAGCAAAAACTGACGGATCCCATAGGTATGGCAAATACTCTCCATAGGGAACAGGATTTGGAATGTATCCAGGGGAAGGAATGGATGGTTGGAACACGGAGGTTGGTGAATATGGTGGTTGAGCAATAAATTGCCCATCGACACCAATCATGCTCACGGGCACATAAGGGCTGTAAGCAGGGTGTATTCCTGGCATGAAGTAGATCAAAGACCCATTATCTGCTTGCGTAGCCTAGATGAAGCATAAAAGAAAGTCAGATAAAGTATCTGCATGATTTTATAAAATCCCACAAATGATACATTTGTTGCTGTTGAAATTGAACTTTTTACGGTCAAAGAGTTTCGAAATTCCATCTAACTACCTCGACAGTGACTATCAAGTTAGCAAAATGAAAAGTGATTAAAGAAGAAAACATATGACAACTTCCAATATCATTAATCACCAGCACAAAGATTAAAAATTCCTTACAGTGTATTGAAGTTCGGTTCCATCGCCAGCAGCGTAGTATAGTTGATCATTAGACCCTCCTCCAAAAGTAGCATCATAACCTGGTAAAAAGCTACTGTAAGAAGTGAAAACATATATACATAATCAATAGATATATACACAAACAAAAACAACTGATTGTACTTGATCTGCTGAGACAAACAAACCTGGATAGTAATATCCATAGTAGCTCCCCGCAGGATACATCATGAAGGTCTGATCCGTCGTCATGGACTCTTGATCCATATCACCACCTTCTTTGACACTTCCCGTTGCATCTCCTGCCGACGATATACACGATGTTGCATCTGATGGGCTCCCATCGTTTGAAGGGACCTAAAGTAACCAAAACCCGGATTTGTAAACTCATTAATTCAATCATTACACGTGCAATTCAAATTCGATCAACGGAAGCTAGGGACTAAATTACCGTATTGGAATCGGAGAATTCCAGAGAAGGATCCACCTTAAGATTCCTCGTCATTTCTTCAGTAGCTGTTCATCAGAATTTTTTTAAAATAAATAAAAAACAGCAATGAAAACCGTAGAATAAACAAATATATTTGCAATAAAAAAAAAAGCACGCAGATCTGAAAAATTATTGAACATAAAATAAAAACTCAAAAAACGAGCTGTATAAAATAGGCAGCACAGCAGGCCAATTATTGCTGTATTAAACCAGTCATTTAGAAAATTCAAAAACACATAAACAATAGAAACCAAAAAAATCAAATCAAATTGGCAAGCTCTTTTCAAGAGAGACGTGGTGGGATTACGTTTACGAGATTGCTGTTGTTGTTTTTGAGAATGAGCAGCCATGAAAACTGGAAGTAAATAAATAGTAGGAGCAGCAAGACGGTAGGATCCAAACACGGCCTTAAAAGGCAGGCTCTTCCTATATATCAGAGAGAGAGAGATCCTTTTTATGTCTTCGAAAAGAGGAGGAAAAGGAAAAACAGAAGCAAATGAAAAGACGCCGAAGAAATCCCAAAGTACCCACCGAAGATTGCGTTTTGCTGTTCAAACCAACACTGATTTCTTTTGATATTTCTACACGCCGGGAATATCGGACTCGTGATCGTGCTCTGATCCCGCTTTTACCAGAGAGCAATCCCCAAATATCGGGGCCCCAAAAATACACTGTAATAATAATAAAAATAAGAGAGGGAAGAGAGAGATGGTGTTCGTGTGTGTTTCTGCAATTGTTGTTTGGGAGGAAGGGGAAAGGGAGGCGAAATGAAGGGAGAGGGAAGCGCTTAAAAAATAATGGTATGGGGAAGAGACGGTGGAGAGGATGACACGTCAGTAACAGGTCAGATAGATCCAATGGAATCTTTTGTGTTTGGGTACGTGCATCACTGTTTGTTTTCCTGTCCGTTCGATGACCCAAACAGTGTAGTGTCCAAGAAAGGGGGGCGGTTGATTTTTTTATCAGTGACTCTGTTCATGTCTCACCATAGCCAAATCAAATCATCCACGATAATTGAGTTGTGGCTTTTTTTTATTTTTAAATTATTTGTTGTATAAAAAATATTAAATTAATGTTTTTCTAAATAATTTAAAATAGTTTTGATTTGCTATGTTTAAATTAAAAAATATCAAAAATATTAAACGTTTTTAATTTGAGTGCGGGCGTGAAAGTTTCAAAACCATCGCACTTCCATTAAATAATACAAGGAAAAGAAATCCATCAAAATACACTTAAATGTTGAGATTTCTTTAATCATTGATCAGAACAACTATTTGCCAAGTAAATATTAAAATTTTAATTTTTATACAATTTTTTTATTTACAAAAAAAATATTGAGTTTAATTTCTCGTCATTCTAAATAATTTTATTCTTTTTGTCACGAATAAATCTACTGTTTAAGTATGCCATGTCCTATCGCACTGCAGTCAAAGTCAAGAATCTAGCTCCAAGAAATGGAGGATTCGAGATGTGGCTCCTGTGTATTTAACAGGTGAATCTTACCCTCTTTAAAGTGTAGAGCTTCGTTGATGTAAAATTTACTAGATTCTTGACCCTTGTGGGTTAAATATTTTTGTCAAATGAAAAAAATTATACAATTTTTTTTTACTTGTTTTTATAGTTAAAAAAATTATAAATAAAAATTAAATATCTTATCCATATAATTAAATAAATCAAGAATTACATGGTTAATAAAAAAACATAAATAATAACTAAAAAAGTTGGAAAAACTAAGAGAATGGTGTAAAGCAAAATATTTAATCTCATGAGATATGGTATTTTCCATATTGTATTTACTAAATTTATTTATTAAAATAATTATGATTTTAAATTTTTTTACTAAATTGTTTATTAAATTTATTTGTCAAACGATAATAAAAATCAACAACACAAATTAAATTAATTGAATATATTAAAAGAAAAAAATACATTATGCAATGTTGCATATATTATAAATATTATCTAAAAATAAATATTTTTATATTAAAAACTAAAGTTTATACATACAAACAAACAATATATGTTTTTATTATCAATTTATTCATGGCCTTACAAAACTCATAAAATCTGAAATCAACCTAAAATAAAAAATATTATAAAGACCAATATGTTTTTATTATGAATTTAAAGGCAAAGAAACCATTAATGTGTGTTCCACACCAGGCTGGGATGGACTCCATTGCCCTTCATGACACCTTAAATCCAGAGGAGAAGCTTGGCAATAACTGAACAGTTTCTGGGCCTATGAACACGGCATCGAACTGGACATTTTTCCATCGCAAATAAATAAAAAAATGTATATTTCTTATAGCACCAAGGCATATTGATCATTTCTTTTGTGCTCTATTCAATCTCAGCGAAGTTCTTTTGCTCACTGTATCCGTTTGAAGGGGACTACAGTGAATTTGCCACGTAATCTGCAAGTGTTGGTGGATTCCACTATTGCGCGTAGACCTCCATGGAGTATTTGGTATAGCGAACGACTCTCTATTGTCCACATAATCGGCTGCAGACCACATTCGAAAGATAAAAACAGGATCTTAGCTGCAAGCCCAAGACAAAAGAAAGTACTGCAATAAGGGAGATTTTTTAATTTAAAGTAAAGAAAAAATAAAAATTTTTAAATTTATGTTAAAAATAATTTTAAAATGCAAAAATAAATAGAATCTTAAACAGCATTACACTATTACAGTCAGTTTGTTTTCGGGTAAAGTTTTTTTATAAAAATTTAATTTTATTTTATTTTGATGTGTTGATATAAAAAAATAAAAAATATATTTATATATTCTTAAATAAAATATATTTAAAAAAAAAACACAATATTAAATAGATTTAAAGTAAAATTAGCCGCGGTGCGGAATCTACTCGAACTTAAAACAATTGTTTCAATTCTATTAAAACCCGTAGATTAGAACAATTATTTAATTTCTACTAAATTCTTTATTTTCAGTTTCGAACGCTGTGTTGATTTTGTTTAATATTATCAATATTATCTCCTAAACTTCAAAATCATTAATTAACTTTCTAGTCTATATTCTATTATTATTGATCCCACGCGTATCGTTCTTCTTCGCTATGAGAAAATAATGTTATTTCATAAGAAATTTCTCAAGGAATTTTAATATACAATTTTAATTGAAAAATCAAAATTATTTCTTGAATAAAACTGATTAAAAAAATAATATTTAGTGTCACCATCGATGCCACCTGGATAGTTGGAGATATTTTTGCAGTTTTGCGCTCAGTAAGATTTTCAAGCTCGCAAATAATAGAGACAAAAAAGAGAGGGAGAGAGAGAAGCTTCAAATTGGTAACGTGTTTTCCTGTTTGATTTTTGACTTTTTTTATATAAAAAAAAAAAACACACAGAGGACAAG
>Ga0307511_10006361_pt1 | contig 11906 bp, 13 predicted proteins | sample 13_EM_MG_FD_200266 | JGI IMG/M metagenome (GOLD analysis project Ga0307511, IMG submission 200266) | Populus trichocarpa ectomycorrhiza microbial communities from riparian zone in the Pacific Northwest, United States - 13_EM | ecosystem: Host-associated > Plants > Roots > Unclassified | place...
CCCCCATATTAATGAGGTCTCTGGAGGAGATACCCTGGTGAGGTTCTTCTCAGGACCTCATTTGAGGTCGGTATTAATGTGTGTATGGATGGAAGAGATGGGCATTACTAATAGAAGCTATCCCTGATTGACACAGATATGTTGATAACCACAAAAGGAAATTTGCAGAGCAGGTAGGAGTGGATATTTTTCCTTTTCGGTTGCTTTTTAATGTCTTCTGTGGCATAAAATTCTTACCTTTTCTCGTATTATGCAGGAATTCCATGCCATAAAAAGGCGTCGGACAAGCCTGCATGGACAAAAATGTAGATGCATTATTATGGTATGATGTCTTACAAGATCTTATATCAGTTCTCTTTAGTAAAAATAAGAGAACAGGAACAAAAAAAAAGCTGAACAAATTGAAGCCCAATATCCAGGCTGGAGTTGATTTAATTGAAAGTGTTCTCAATTTATCTTCAGTCTTCACTATGATAAAAAGAAAAAAAGAAAGATTGCTGCCTTTTTTTTCTCCCTCTATACACGTGCTTTTATTGAAGCTTAGACCAATCACTCACATATCAAATTATCAGGTTAGGAAGGAAGACAAACATGTAAAACGTACTGTACTGAAAGGTGTAGTCGGAACTCTTGATTTGAGTGTCAGGTGCTTACTGCATGGAGAGACCTTTCCAGGGGTATGATGCTTTCTATTTAAATTTGAAGTGCCAATCTATTAGTCCATCAACCTGATCAAATGGTTTCATTAACTTGGCAATGGAGTTGATGCCCTCCACAGGAACGGGTGAAGGCTCCTCTCTTCTGCAGCATCCACGGTACAGGCCCAAATAGATATGGTTATGTTGCCAACTTGTGTGTTGCTAAATCAGCACGGCGCCAGGGAATTGCAACCAACATGCTGCATTTTGCTATCGAGTTGGTCAAATCTAATGGTAGATAATCTGTGTAACTTCCTTTAGAATTTTCTGAACTGGTGAAGTATAATGTGGATTTGGTTAAAAATTTCTCTTCTATCAAATCCTTGTGTCACAGGTATAGAACATGCATATGTGCATGTGCATAGAAACAACACTCCTGCACAGAAACTGTACGAAAAGATGGGATTTGAGGTAATACCATCAGAGTTACTCATTTGTGCCTCTAGTTTTAATGAACATGAAATTCTGACAAAGCCTCCACATTCTCTGTCAGATTGTTGAAGCGGCAAGCTCTCAATTAGTAGAAGAGCAGACTTACCTCCTATGTTGTAAGGCATAAAAATTCTTCTCTAAGCGAATTCCTTGCGCGTAAAATAGAAATCATTGTATACAAGCATTGTAGAATACTTTATAGGTAACTATAGCTGGAGGTTGTCATCCCAGAAGCAGAGTCATGTGACCACACCGCTCATTGCGAGCTTGCTTTAGCTATTGTTTGCAAAATCCACAATTTCACTGATGATGAATATACAAGGATATCTCGTTCTTGTTGTGTTTCCAAGGTATGTGATCCGGTCTTATGAGGGATGTGTTCTATTAACAGGAATAAGCACTAGCTAATGCATGTTGCATTGAGTTATGTGATGAAGGTAATAGTAATAACCTGATAAAAAGGAACCGCCTACTCTGCTTTACCTGGTAGAACATAATCTAATGCTCAGAACCAAAAAACTGAGACAGAATATGATTTCTGCATCTATATATATATAGTGCTTATCTAGAAGCATAAACGAGATGCTATTTTTCACACGAATGAACCATGACTCAGCGCTCAAACCACGGAGAGTGGTGCGGCTTTCAGGCTGCTGGTTCTAGCAACAAGTGGCTTGAGTCCATGTAAATTGTAATATTGCATCAGCTTACAGAATATTTTTTTCTTTGTGGAAAAAACCTCAGGACTCGGATAACAAATTTCGGGAGTTAAGAGTTATAACAATGCAGAAATATGAAGAAAGAAAGAAGAAGATGAGAGAAATTTAGCTTTGAAGAAGCTAACAAATTTGATATTATTTCTTATGAATGCTTTACAAACAGAAAAGCTTATACAACGTGAGATTGGCTTCTCCTAGAAAACTCGAATCTCTAACTACCTTAATGAACTAACCTGACAGTTAAAATAGAACTACCAGTCTTCTAACGAGCTGCCTATATAGCTAGCTATAACACTTGTTTTATGATATGGCCTGACTTGTATGTAAGTTGAAGTAGACTCGTATACTGTCTCATAACATTTCCCTTCTCTTCACCAAATCCTTGACCTCAAGGATAGAAATTGATGTCTGGAAACTGAAGCACTACTTCACTCAGTTGTTCCCGAGTCGCATCTTCTTTAGGCAGAGAAGTCCACTTAGTTAATCCCATGACAACTACACCGTTGTTCCTCTTCATTATCTTCCTGTCCAGTACTGCTTCAGGATAAAGCTTAATTGTGCCCAGTATCGCTCAAAGTAGGCAAATTGGTAGTGACCACTGCATTAGTGCCTGCTTTTTTGTTTTATTTTTTCCCAACTAGTGATACATGAAAGGCTAGGTGCGGCTGCGACCCTTCCGGTAGCTGCAACCCATAAGCCAACTTTCCCACTTTTGTAATATGAGTTAAGGCCCGTAGCAACGAGGATGCAGCTTTAAATTCTTCCTCAAAGCCACAGTTCCTTGCCTGTAGGGTTGCAATTTCAAATACGCATAATCCTCCACTAAAAACTCTCTCAGTTCTTCCTTCATCTGAAATTTGTTTCATCTTGTGCTGAGCTCGCTGAAGTTGTTTTTGTAACAATTTATCCATCATCTCCTTTCAAGTACAGATTCCCCAACAGTAGCTACTGCAGTGGAATTCTAAATCAAAAACTCCTTTCAAGGTGGTGATGATCCAGTAAAAGCTAAAACAAAAGGTTTAAATTAAGAGCACCTAACATGTTCTAAATCCTCTTTTTGGAAGATTTTAAGAAATCAATCTATATAAGCAGTAAAACCCATTGACCGATCACCATTTCTATCTTTTGTGGTTAAAACCCTTTTCTATTTCTAGTTTGCATAACTTTTCCTTCTAGCAAGCTGGATACCATTTTTGCAGGACATAATTTTGTCTGTATATTTAGTTTACTGGATGGAGAACAGTTCGACAACTCATTTAAAAATGAGCCGTGCTCAAAAGGCTACTCGATAACGGCTGTAGGCATCAACCATTGAGGGTCAATGAAAAGAATCGAACAGAATTAATGGTGAAAGGCTACCTTCTGCATAAAAACTAAATTAGAAAGCTTACATAATGTTAATCAGTCCAATCTACTTGTATGCACAGCCCAATATTCATGTCTTCTTTTCTTGGTTAAAGCATCTCAGAAGTCCTATCTTCAGGTATTGATAATGGGCTGAACTCCAAAAGTTTCCCTGGCCGCTACTGATGTTCATTCTACCCTCGTAACTACAACACATACTTCAGATAGAAGACACTGAGGAATAACGCAATGCAAATTCTTGCAGTTCAGGAACCCTGATATGTTCCAGTACAGGAGACGTCTTCAAGCCAATAATTTGTACATCTGAATTTGAGTGACCATCTAAGAAAACATTTGTAACCTGTAAACAAAGCATCATAACAATTTAGAACTCCAATGTCCAGCAATTGTGAGTCCATGAAAAGAAGAGAGACCTGTAGAGTTAGAGCTTATCAAGAACAGAAATAAATACTAGTTTTAGTATTGGCATTATTAACAAAGTGAACCTAACGAGAGAAATGTACCTGACTGCATCCAAAAAGTTTAAGCACCTTCAATGATAAACAACTATCCACAATCAAACCCAAAGCCTCATTTGTTAAGTTCCGGCACCATGACAAATCCAAACTTAGCAACTTTCTTGAACGTCTAGCAAGTGATAATGCTGTACAGTGGCCAACCTAGGAAAAAGAGTCACAGATGCCTATCAGTGAGTAGAAGAATCTAATTTCAGATCAAATTCACCTAGGTCCAATACTCCAACAGAACCTTCTAAGCCAACAGAAACATAAGTAGCTAATCAATAATAAGAAGATCAGCAGGCAGAGCCAGAAGAATTTGGCGAGGACTGCATTCCAGTAACAACTAAATAGGACCAACTGTTTGATGCAATTTCAAAAGTGAATGGAAGAAACTCCTAAACCACCCCTTGAATGGGGAAAATGAGGATCCTGAGAAGAAGAGAGAGTAAGCAATAAGGTACCTTCGTAACATTATTCAGTGAAAGTTCTTTTAAAAGCTCTCCAGAAGTTTCCAAAAATGCAGCAATAGCTTCATCACTGTCACCAGCAGAGGGAAGGAAGAGTTGAGAAATAAAATCAATTTGCCATTGAGAAGTTGCTATTACTAGTGAGGGTCCAATCCAAACAAGTCACTGACATGCAAAAAATTAAAAATGGCCAGAGTAGAACAATGATTTGGGTCTGCATGGCAGAAGATGCCCTGACAAGAAAAAACCCTTCATCTTAAGGAGCAGCTTACATGACCATTAAGCAATTTGCATAGCCCTGACCAGTAACAGCCCCAGCTTGGTCTAACCATAAGACATTTTATCTTCACTCGAGTCAAGATTCAAATATATCGAAACATTTGCAACACTTTCCAAAAAATTCCTTTGATTCAGCAATCAACATACAGTAGGGAAGGAAACATTTGACATGATCTTACAATTAAGTAGAAGAATCTTATTACCCTTGGAAAGTTCTAAAAACAGTGTCAACTTGCCAATTGCCATATAATTGTGAACAATGGAGGAAAAAATGTGTGAAGCCATGTTTTCTCTTTTCACCACCCTACTTAAGTTGAATCCATAAAATGCTGAAACTCATTAAAATGCTGAAACTCATTAAAATGCACAAAGATTTATACATGCTCCTTGTCAATACAATAACAGGTTGGATGATTCAACATGATCCTTCCATTCATCAGTAGGACATCTTGATACAAACTAAGAATGTGGCTTGATGCGGAACAATGAACAAAAAGATTAAAGCAGAAAAGAAAGAAGCTTTTAGAGAAAGAAGCTAAGAATTGAAAGCAAAGAAAGAGAAGAATGAGAATTGGAAATATGCAACTCAGCAATATTTCTCATTAATCATAAAAAATTCCATTAACATTTAAAAAAGTAGGATATAAATACTAAAACTCTAACTAGAACAAGCGATTAGGCTTATGGCTTACTAAATAAAATACCCAACAATAATTAAATCAAACCCAACAAATAAAGCCTAATTAATAAACCTCAACTAAAAATTTATACACTAAAACATAAGCTAAAGCCAATCTCTTAATGGTTTGGACTATCCTTCATCATCTATGATCATACAAGTGCGTAAACAATGTTTTGGGTTCAGTGTCCCCACCATGGCTGTTTGCATAGCAAGATTAAATTATGCAGCAATGCCAATAGATTATAAATCAAGTAGATATTCTGGCATTCCAGGGATGAACAATGGTTAGGAGCCCAGATCAGAGAATCAATTTACACACTCCAGGGAAATGGGCAACCAAAGTAAAAACGAAAATGTAGAAGTTGACAGCCAAATAAAACTACTCTGCAGAAATTTCTTCAATCGCATGATGTTTCTATAAACCAAGCATGAGTCGTGCTAGCTCTAATAAAAATAATATAAACCATTTTAGCACCCAAACCATGCTTATAACATGATGAAAAGGAATTACTGATAAAAGAAAGATGATAAAGAACTTTAAATGTAAAAAAAAGAAAATCCAAATCATGTACATGCAAGAAAAAACAAACACTTGTAGAAATCACAACACATAAATAGTAATTAAATCACAATGTTATGCAAATACCTGAATGCATTGCGGCAGAGTTTCAAAGTATGGATTTCTCGGCAAGCATTTGCAAGAAATCCCAAAGCAGAATCTGTCAATTTCCTCAAGTTACCAAGATCAAGTGTACATAATTTAGAGCAGGTTTCAGCTATGACTTTCATGGAAGAATCAGTCAATTTCCTGCACCAAATTACATCATCCAAAATAAGAAAAGAACACTTAAAATCAGGAATCAACGGTGTGATATTCTCCCACAGATAGCAAACAAATTCACTGATGTTGCACATAAAATGTTAAAAGAAGCTTACACACAATCAGTCAAAACAAGCTCCTTTATATTATGGCCACGTGCAACGATAAATCCCCTCAAAAAATTATCATTAATGGTTTGAATTCCAGACAGGGACAACACTTCTAAATGTTCTAGTTTCTTCAGTGCTGGCAAAATGAGCATGGGTTGAATGCTTTGGCAATCATTAATGTACAGTTCCCGCAAACTTGTTGCCAACGAATCAGCTAAAGTATCAATACTGGCAGAGGTAAGAAGGGAGCACTGGCTGAGATTTAAAGATTGTAGGGCAGGGGCAGAAGAAACAAGTGAACAAAGTGCAGCATCTGAGAGTCGGCATGCTCCACTGATGGATAAAGTAGTTAACCTAGGCAAGCTACCTGGTGACCGAGCTAAAGTAGCAAGTAAAGTATAATCTGCCATGCAGCGTCCACATTGGTCAAGTTGTAGAACCTGATTCTCAGAACAATGAAAGTTAGATCATCATCAGTTTCCACTCATTGAAATAGAAAGAGACACCATGTTATAATCAATGTGCAAAGAGAGGATTATTCATACACACAGAGATATCCTTTCACAAGATGAGCTGTCTTACAATACCACAGATCACAGCGCTATGATTGAATGGAAACTTGTTATAAATCCAGTCAAAGTTGAAGTCTACGCAAAAGATATATGAGAACCAACAATAGGTTCTAGAACTAAAATGTATATTAGAGACCAACAACAGGTTCTGGAATTAAATCACAAAAAATGTTTGAACTGGAAATCTGATTGAAGCACAGAATGAAAGAAACCTGACTGCCACTGAAATAAATGGCATACTCATGACTGCCAAGGAAAATATTATACAGATAACCAACTCAACATTTAGTTGGGCTTTACAGCCTCTGTGGCAACAACCAGCAATATGATAGAATCTCTAATCAATGAGACTTCCATTTAGTTCAATTTAGTCTACATAAACCGGTATGACCAGAACATTATTGGTTCATCTTGCTTTCATTCTTGACTCCTTCAATCCAGTAAGACTAAAGGTGAACCTACCTAGACGTGTAGTAGAACCATAAAAATGTTTAGGAAAATGAAAATAGAAACAAGAGCTTCAAGTTGGTCTAGGGAAATAATAGACTTCTCATTGTTTTTATTCACATGTGCCTCTTTCACAATGCCATTCCATAACATCATTATTGTCAACGTAAATGAGGCACACAGAGAAGCATGCACTCATTTGTATATTTGATGTAGGCGGAGCGAAGGATAAAAGGTTTGCTACAAGTCAAAATCCTCAGAGACCAAGAACACTATAAATATAAGAAGGCTATCAAAATACTTAATTTTATTCTGTCTCTCCTTGCCCAAAGACTATTACAACCCTTTTATAAAAAAAAAAAAAAAAAACCAAGAAAACCTAATGATAGTGAATAGAAAAAAAATTAGGGAAAAATATCCCCTTCAAATAGAAAAGCATCATAATAAAGAATAGAAAAATAAAATAGGAATAAATAAAATTAAATAAGAAATAAAAACCTTATGCATGGGTTGGAAGGAACTCGTCGTCGAGTTAGAAATTATCCTCCATCAAGAATATCATTTCGTGTGTGAACCACCTCATTGTGGATTCCTAACACCTTCGTATCGACCACCTCATCATGAATCCCTAACACGACACTTTTGTGCAAGTAGCTCCATCTTGGATTCCTAACACAATATTTTTGTGCGGGTCATCCCGTTATGAATCCCACCACCAGAATTTTGAATGACAACAACTAATATAGATGAAAACAACACACTAGTTCCTGAACGTCTTTTTCTCAAGAAGAAACCTCCTCATCCCTCCTATACAAGCACATCCTATTCTGCAATTGTTGGGCTCTTATACCAATTAACATAGGCGGGGCAAAGAATAAAAGGTTTGTTACAAGTCAAAACCCTTAAAGTCCAAGAACACTATAAATACAGGAAGACTCAAGATACTTAATTTTATTCTTCTATATCTCTCTTAGTCAAAAGACTATTACAACCCTTTCTATATAAAAAACTAGAGAACCCTAATAATATTGAATAGAAAAAATAAATTAGAGAAAAAATTCCCTTCAAATAAAAATAAAAGCTAGAAAAACATCATAAAAAAAATAAAAAAATAATGAAATAGAAAGAAATAAAATTAACTAAAAAAATAATTTTCCTAAAAGAAAAGCTCTTACATCAATATTCAAAAAGAACTATATGATGGGAAGATGTCGGATGCAACCACATGGTCTTGGCCTTGAGTAGGCCAGACATGGATAAAGGGTCACTAAGCCATATCCCAACCTTAATCAAGGTTAATCTATTTGAAGTAATAGTTACAATTTTTAGAGAACTCCCCCGAAAATATGCTAGCACCATCAAAGATGAAACCCCAAGATAAGTTTTCATCTAAGCAACTAATGATCCATCAGAGTTCCATTTCAGATATTCAACATAAAAGCAAATGCATGATAATACAAACCAAGACGGGTAGATAAACATACCGTTAAATTGCGCGAGTCGCACACCTCAAAAATTTTTGTGAACTCTTCCTCTGCTAGCCACGAACAATCCCTAATACGTATCTCCATAGGTGATCCGCGGACAAGAAGAGCCAAAAAATGAGCATTCATTCTCCGAGAATCACAGAGCAATTGGCATAGCCTATGCCTCAAAGCATCTGGGACATGTTCAAGTGAAGCAATTGCATCGGCATTCTTCACTAGAATTTTCATGCATAATTCTTGCAGTGAAGGAACCAATCCTTTTGAAGGCTTACACGCCCGATCAGTTTTTGGCATCCAAGTTATGGGCACATGTTTTTCCTTCTCTGAAGTGGAGCCCCTCTGTTGCAAGTTAAGCCTATTTGCTCTATCCCTAATAATCTTCATAGCAGTAGAGAAAGGACCAGGCCAGTCTTCAACTTTGTCCTGCTCTTCTTCCACAGATGGCATTTCTACGTCATGATGGTCTGCCTCATGCTCCTGAACTTCAAAATGAGCAAATCGAGAAGCATTCTGCCTTGCTATATCACGAAATTGCTCCATTCTTGATTCAGGCACTTTACTTCTTGCACTCGCACCCTCCTTTCTCTCTTCCAGAACCACACTCTCTGCCAAACCATCAACCAGATTCTTAACTCTGGGTTCTAATTGCAACATATCCTTTGCATTTGATATCAAACCATCATCAACAACCAATTTCCCCTTCCCTTTCTCTTCTCTGCTATACCTCATCCTTCCCCTTGAACTTCCACCCTCAAGAGCAACTGGATTTTCCCCTAATTCCTCAATAACAACAGCACCCTCTTTACTTCTCTTCTCTTTTTCCTCTCTACTATACCTCCTCCCTCTCCTTGAAGTGCCATTCTCATCTGTACATGGGTTTTCCTTCAATCCCTCGACAACACCCTCTTTAACTCCCTCCACTTTCACTTCTCTGTTATATTTTCTCCTTCCTCTTGTTGAAATCCCACTCTCATTAGCACTAGGGCTTTTCCCCAGGTCCTCCACAGCAACACCACCCTCTTCACCTCTCTCCATTTTTACTTCCCCTGTACATTTCCTCTTTCCCCTTGACGACTCACTCAACTTCTCCAAATTTTCACTTCTCTCGACCGCGTTATCATTCAAAATTTCCACCAACTCCTCTTGAACATCCAACTTTAACACTTTCTTACCCAAATGCCCCCTTCCCTTTCCCTTCCCTTTTGTACGCAGAACACTCGAACCCTTGACTTCTTCACCTTCAATTTCAATATTACAATTATCAACAACCCTTTTCCCAGACCTCAAACTTAAAACCCTCAATACTTCACCTCCAACATCTCGTTCGGTCATTTTCTCAACCACATCACCTTCATTAACAAGCCGACCTTGTTTACCATCACTCCCCTTCTTCCTCTTGCGGGTTGGAGTTAGAAGGGAGGCATCGGCAGAAGGAAGTGACTTCGAAGCGAGACGAAGGCTCCGCCTGCGTGGAGGGGCAGAGTCGGAGCCCAAAAGGGAAACACCGGGGGGGTTGGGGGTGGGAGGGGATTGGTGAGTGGAAGGTTCGCGAGTTCGAGTTGGAGTGACAGGTTCGGGTGTGGGCCCTTTTTTGTTTGAGGGTATTGTTGAGAGTATTCCGCGGGACCTGAGCACAGCCATGGAATGGAATGGTGGGTGAAGAGAGAGAGATGGAAGATGATGGAGCGGAAAGGAACTGATAATAAAATCAATATAAGAACGCCAATGGGTGCCGCTCTTTTTTCTAATTTTAGGGTTTTGGACCCAAACTTCCCTTGTACGCTGCTTGTGTTTCCCGCCAACTTCTTTTGTTTTTTTTTTTTTTTTAATTACAATTATTTAGTACTCCCATCTATTTAGTTAAGGGATATCGTGGCATTACCTCGAGGTCGAGTTGTCATTGGGTGTTGTGCTGTGAATGTTTAAAAAACATCAAAAAAAAAAAATTAATATAAAGTAAAAATAAATAAAAATTTTAAATTTTTTAAAAATAATTTTAAAACACAAAAATAAATAAAATTTAAATTTAATTCAGTCCCATGTATTTTGAGCATTTGTTTTCTATGTGATATATGTGTGTATATATATAATGTAAAAAATAAAAATAAAATTATATTTATTTTAACATGTGATTGTTAATTCATATATAAGGTTTAATTTAAACAAATGAGAAATATATTGATAAATTCTCTTAGATTCGGTTTGTTTTTGCGTTTCAAAAGTATTTTTAAAAAAAATTAAAAAATTTTTATTTTTTTCTTTACTTCAAATTAATATTTTTTTTGATGTTTTCAAATCATTTTAATGTGCTGATATCAAAAATAATTATATAAAAATAAAAATAAAATTATTTTAATATATTTTTGAGTGAAAAACAACCATAACCATGCTTTTAAACAAGTTCTTAAAATATTAAAGATATTTTTCTTAATCAATTCCATCATTGTATAGCTATTTTTATTTTCAACTTTTTGGAAAAATTCATATGACTTCCGTCTAAAAAAATAGATCCTAATCCATCATTGAAAATCAAGCTAACACTGTAATTAAAATTATTTTTAAAATCTAGTATCTGATCATTTCGGATTGTCTTAATTTTTTTGAAGTATTTTATATGTAGAAATATATTAAAAATATATTTTTTAAAAAATATTTTAATTTTTAATATTAACCTATCAAAATTATTAAAAAATTAAATTACATAAAGATATTAAAGAAATTAAAATTATGGAACAAGTTGAAAATGACATTAGCATGAGTACAGGATCAATTAGTGACAACATTAGTCGGCTGTCGTCTTGTTATCTCTTAAAACATTTTAACAATGCTATGAAACCTAACTTAGAGGTGTTTGTTTTTTGAAAAATAATTTTTAAAAAATTAATTTTTAAATTTTTTTGTATTTATTTATCATTAAAAAAATTAGTAAAAAAAAAACACTTTCCAGTCAACGGAAAACACTTTCCAGTCAAATGAAAATTTGACTTGGTTTCAAGGAAAGTGTTTTCCTTTTATTTTTTACGGAAAACACTTTTCGGAAGTTGTGAAAAATTTAGAAATGTCATATTATTTGTTGATTATATCAAATTTGATCCTCAAACTTTTGATTGCTTTATATATTTTGTTTTGAATATTTGTTTTTCAATTTCATCCATTGGAATTTAATTTTTATATTAAGTTTGGTCCTCATTTTTATAATTGTTATTTGCTTTTCCCTTATCATTTTTTAATTGAAATTTTTTATCTATCAAATTTGGTCCTCATTCTTTTGATTGTTACTTATTTTATTTGAAATAATTTATGAAATGTTAATTATTATTATTTTAAT
>Ga0307511_10006362_pt1 | contig 11906 bp, 6 predicted proteins | sample 13_EM_MG_FD_200266 | JGI IMG/M metagenome (GOLD analysis project Ga0307511, IMG submission 200266) | Populus trichocarpa ectomycorrhiza microbial communities from riparian zone in the Pacific Northwest, United States - 13_EM | ecosystem: Host-associated > Plants > Roots > Unclassified | place...
TTTTTATTAAAAAAAAACCGAAATCGGTTCAAATCGACCGGTTTCGGTTCGGTTCGGTTATTTTAGAACAAAAACCGGTTCAAACCGACAACTTCCGGTTTGGCTCGGTTTTTTCTGGTTTCACTCGGTTTTTTTCCGGTTTGGGTTTGGTTCGGTTCGGTTTTTTCAGTTTCAGGCTTATAAAACCGAACCGGTCGGTTTTTAAAAAATTTTAATCGGTTTTTTTTCACGGTTTGGTTTTTTTTGTTATTTTTTTTCCGGTTTTCTCGGTTTAATCAGTTTTTAACATCTAATGAAATTTATTAAATTTTTTCAAATAAACTTAATCGTAAAAGGAAGGGCATGTTGTTAAACTCGTCAAAAAAAATAGACTTAATTTTAATTAATACCTGACCTGATAAAAGAATATCACTTGCTATCAGAATAAATAATAAAGAATCATTTCCTCTAGATCTTAACCATAAAATACACTATATTATTTCCATGGCCATCCATCCGTATCCTTTTATAATTAGCAAAGACTGGGTTTGGTACCGCACTTCTATTGCTGCAAATGTATTTTAAAAAAGAAAAAATATATATGTTGTCGCGGATAGATAAGTTTTTTTTAAAAATAACCATGATAATCTAGAAAAAAACAATTCAAAAAAAAACATTTGAATTAAGGTAATTCAACCTAAGTTAGCATGATAAACATGCAATCATGGTAATTAAGGTCAAGTCAACTCGAGTTATCCCGCAAAACCTATGACCTAGATATCGTGATAAACTGATAAAATAAATATGAAGAAAATAATAAAGCCCATTTTAAAAAAATATATATAATAATATCAACTTGTATGAACTTTTTAAACTCGTGACTTGGGTTATTAGATTTGAAACACCTTATCTGAAAAAATCATAAAACTCAATTCTCAATTAATCAAATGCTAGAGGATGAAACTGAAAAAATAATTTCAATTATACAAAAGAATTCAAGATAAAATAAAATAAATTACAATTAAAAGAATAAGGATCAAAATTAAAATACAAAATAAATTTTATTTTTGATTGAAGGGTAAAATTAAAAAGAAGAAACAATTTAACAAAATGATAAAAAAAATTCAAAAGAATAAGGATAAAAATTGACATAAAAATAAAAAAAAATTAATTGACATGTGAAATTGAAAAGAAAAAATAATTTAACAAAAGGACAATAAAATAACAATAAAGAAATAAAGACTAAATTGAAAACAATAACATATTACAAATTAGGATTGAAAGATAAAATTGAAAACAAAATAAAATTTTACAAAAAGACTAAGAATAAAAATTAAAAATCAAAAGAAGAATGACCAAAGTGAAAATTTTCATAAATCAGAAGACAATTCTGAAATTTTGCATGACTAGCAAAATTTAAGGGGAGAAAAGAAAAGAGGGGGTAAAAAGTGTCATTGGTGATAAACTATGCCACCACCAACTACACGTATTGCCCTAACAGGAAGAGGATGCTAGGGTACTTTCAACAACACAATGAAAGGGAGATTTTGACCGTCGGGAGATGCTGCTTGAAAGGTGTGGGCACCTCCCACACGCTGAGGCATGCACTTGCCATCTATTTTTTGGTTGTTTTTTTATATTTAGTCAAATATTAAATTGTCTTTCAACCAACTTGATAATAAAAAAAAACATAATAAAAATACAAAAAAGTCATTGGATGTTAGATTTTTTTTTTTTTTTTGCTTTCAAGGGCATTTAGTCATTTTACCATGCTTTTTTTTAAAAAAAACTTATTTTCCCACAATCAATTTAGCAATAACTAATATGCATCTTATGAAAAAACTCAATGCCTCTGATAATCGGTTTAATATTTTTGGACATGAAGGGAAAAGATATCATTATATTATTCCAATACACAATGCAAATAAGTTAGTGTTGATAATGTTTTTCCATATCTAATTAGCTTTGTTAATATTAAACTTGGATTAGATATTAGTCGGTCTAAGATTTAAAATATGAATTGAATTAGTTAAACTAAATCAATCCAAAACTATGTTATTTTAATTTTTTTTTAAAATCTTAAAACCACATTATTTTTTTAGAAAAAAAATAATTAAGTTATTTAAGTTTAAAGTTTAAACAATCAATTTTACCTAAATTAATTTAAAATTCAGCCTAGACATGTCCCATATTAACCATTCTTGCCATTTAATAACGGTGATAATAAAACAAACAAATCCAAAAAAGAAGGCAATCAGATTGCGATCTCGGAAAAAAAAAATGTCGGACAAAACATCAACTTTTTAGTAAAGAGTCTAAAGACAGACATCCTGTTACGTGGCACACTTTAACTGGTAAGTTCCCTTTCTATCTCCAAAAGGAAAACTAAAAGCCCGCAAAATCTTCCCTATCTGTCTTTCAACACCATCGACAAATTTCCTCTCCGCTTTCTCAGTACCCAAACATAACCTCGCTTACTCTCCCTCCAAAAACAGTAAACTAAAAGCATGTTTAATATTTCAGTAGTGATAATTTTTAAAGTATTTTTATTTAAAAATATATTTATTAATTTTTTTAAAGAACTTGGCCGCAATATTACACACATTTTTAGAGTCATTTGTTTTTATATTTTAAAAATATTTTTTAAAAAATTAAATTTTTTTTAATTTTTTTTTAAATCATTTTAATAACTACAGCACAAACAATAGCCACCGAAAAAAAGGCAATGTCAGGAGACCCACCTAGAGTGCTGGCCATGAACAGCATCAGGGAACGGGAAAACAAGGAACCAGAAAAGCCGGCGACGAAGAAGAAACCTACCAACGAGAAACAACCGCCGCAAGAAACGGAGTCCAACAACAAGAACAAGAAGAAATGCGGCAGTGAAAAATTCGTAGTTGAGAGACAAAAGTCCATGAATGCTTCCTGCTCCTCTGACGCCTCGGAACACTCGTCGCCGCTCGGCCGGGAGCCGTCATCGTCCTTGTCGTGGTCCAGTGGGGAATGGCGGCAAGAAGGATTGCGGTGGTGAAGGAAGAAGCAATGTGGTGGTGGTGGTGAGAGTGAAGTACTTACTAGTGGGGGGGTGATAGTACTGATAACTTTCAACTTCAAAGTAAAAAATAGGTGTGCTGGGTTACACCTACTACTGGTAAGTTTTTGAACCTCCCTCTCCCTCTCTGTTTTGTTCTTTTTGTGTATTTTTTGTAAGCGTGTTTGAATTGGGTGTGTTTTTATTTGGATATTGATGTTTAGTAATTTGTGGAACTTCAAGAATTGAGAGGTATTGATGGTAAAGGTTTTAAAAAGGCAAGATTTTGCATTTGGTATTTGATGTTGAGTGGTTTAATGCTCCTGCTTGTTTATAAGAAATAGAGATTGAAAAACAAGTAGGAAACTAGTCATTGACGACAAAAAAAGGAATAAGAATTTATGTTGAAATTGGGTTTAGAACATGGTAAAAGTAAGTGGGGTTCATATTAAATTGCAAATTGTTGCACTCTTGTTATTTTCTCATGTCAAAGAAGGCACTTGCTTTGACAGATGAAAGACTCATTAGCAATGAACCAAGGAGTGCGCTTTCTGGTAAGAGACCCTTGCGAGGCTAATAATCTGCTTCCATTAGTAGTGAGCATCTGCTGTAAAAGTGATGTTTCATACAAGAGAACCTCAGTGCGTTATTTGATGCATCATCCTGTTGATTTAGCTGAATGATTGATGAAATCTTTGCTCTTATCATATTTATGTGAAATTTAGCCATAGTTGGTTTATAATCAATCTATGTAGTGCAAAATATTTATGATCATGAAAGAGAGAGAGAGAATCTGTCACTAAATCTTGAATTATTTTGGCATAAAACCTTAAAGAAGTGATTGATATTACTATTATTTTCACTGATGTGGCAAGATGCTCGTATCTTGAGGGGGTTCATTGACATAGTTTATTCCCGCGTTAATTAATGCCAGAGATGTGTGTCCTGTGCATTCTGAGGATTCATCCCCGTCTCATCTGTGGTCATGCTCCGGGAGCAAGATCCTGCTATTCACAGTCCTGCGGGGCTAGCTAGACCTCACCAAAACTCATCGATACGAAAATAATTTCCTTTCCAAACCAATAGAGACTGGTGTCCCATTAACTTTGAATTAATGCTTTTATTAATAATAAATATGTGGATTATATTTTTACTTTAAATTCATAAATCAAATATTAGATTCATTAATCTAATATTATATGGATATTAAAGATAAATTAAGCTTTTATTAATAATAAATATGTATTTATACGAATATAATAATGTCACGTGTAACCAACCGATTGACTACAAGGCATATTAAACTAACAAATCCGATGTTAAATTGGGCTCGGAATTTTTCAGGTGATTTCAAGGCTATTTTCTTGTGATACGTCACTTATCACTTATTGAATAGTTGTATATCTCAAAATTAGACCCGGAAGTTATTGTTTTGGCTATTTTAGTTATTTTCTTATATATTTTTTAATTTTAATTATTTATTTTCTACTTAGTTTATATTTTTTATTTAGGTCAGTGTTTTAAGAGTCATATAAATTGTTGGGGTGTTTTTTATTATTATTCAAATTATTATTTAGATATAATAAAATACTAGAGAGATTTATCTCCACTTAACCTTTGAGCTTTAGAACATAGTCTTTATCTTTGCTATACCTGAGTTAGATTTAAAGCAAATCATGACCAGAAACATGATGGTTTATATTCAGTTTGTTAACTTGTAAACGTTCTGCATTCCGTGGCAGGATGCAAATTGCCAGATATTTTGCCTGTAATATAATTAAGTTTTGAGCTTTTTCACAAAGTTGCCGTCGCTAATTAATTTTTCCCCGCTTTCTAAAAGATCCATGCTATGCCACTTTTCATGATGAAGATTGGGGAGTCCCAGTCCATGATGACAAGTATGTCATGCACAAAACCCTTTGGATAATCTTCTTCCAAAGCAAAGGGGATCTGGTAGCTTCCTCAGTCTGTGATCATTTCTTTTGATGTGCAGGAAGCTGTTTGAACAGCTAAGCCTATCAGGAGCTTTGGCTGAACTTACATGGCCTGTCATCCCTAACAAAAGGCATATATTTAGGCATTGGTTATTTCAATTAAATGTGTTTGTTATGATAGATGCACTTCACTTGCTTGGTGTACTGGCATTCAATAACCAAAAGGCAATGTGAATTGTCGATGCTCAAACTTTTAATGGGTTTCACTTGGTTGACACGGAGTTATCTGCATGCAGGGAAGTCATTTTGGATTTTGATCCAATTGCTAATGAGAGAAAGATAGCACTTCCAAATGCTCAAACTTTCTTCCTAGTGTCAGAAAATTCCGATCAATCGTTGAAAATGCTCATCAAATGTGCAAGGTGGAGATATGAACTTTTCTATTCATTTCTTGCGTGTTGATTAATTCATGTTGTAAGCCTAATATTCGACTCCCTTTTTTTTTTGCGACTTTTGTTAATAACTCATGGTAAAGAAAGCTCTGGGCTCGGTATAATATTGTTGAAGATTGTCCCAACCCATGACCTCCAAACTGCTGTAAACTCGCAGCTTGTTGTTGATGCTGCAGTTCATAGATGAGTTTGGCTCTTTTATTAAACACACCTCGAACTTTGTCAACCATAAGCCAATTCCGATATTCCCACCAAGTTCCAGTCAAGACTCCAAAAGCAGAGCTCATAAGCAAGGACACGGCAAGAAGAGGGTTTTGAAGTGTTGGTCCAACAGCTATATACTCATTCATGCAAGCGGCTGGACTAACAAATGACCATCTCATAAGTTGCTTCAGATTCCAAGTGGACCACCAAGGGAGAAGCAAGGGTAAAGGATGGCTATCTTGAGGCGAAGACCAAAGTGAAAGAAATTGTAGGATTCAATGGATGCTGGATTATCTGGTGGTGCAAGTAAATTTACATGTTGAATCGACCTGGATTTAGTGACTTTTCCTGGTGGAATGGGAAACTGAATGGATGAGATGTTAGAATAATCTCTGTGATAATGTTTTCGCTTCCACACGTCTCAAATGGTAGGATTCAATTTTATTCATGGAATGTCCATCATGGTCCAACTAATTTTCTGTGATTGAAAGAGACTGCTGTGCTACTTTAGATTTTTGAAGTCGTAATCAAGTTCTGCTCACGTAAAATGATTCAGTGAATGCAGGTATTGCGACAAAAAATTCACTCACGGTTACATGAACATTTCATGTCGGTATTTCAAGTTCCATGTTCCTTTCCTTTTCAAGGTTGAGGATTGATTCTTGAATTATTGTAGTCAAATAAGCTTTCCGACTTACATTTAATTAGCACTTTTCCTTTTGGATTACGGCAAAAATATTCTTCTAGACATGGCTGCTGCCTGCGTGGCTGAAAAATTCGGATGTCTTGCTTGGAATAGTCATCAGTCACACCTCAAATTCTTGGTATGCTAAAGAATGGTATGCTAGAAAATATTAATTAGACTGGAATAGATTGTACTGAACTTAAATAATTGTTTTGCATTGTGATTGGTGAGCTTTAGATTGGATTGAATAATTTGTTTTTATTTCATGTTTAGTAGATATTAGAAGGAATTTTGTTTGTCTGAGATCTAGACCAGTCTGGTTTTAAAAAATAAAAAAATGATTGATTTGATTTTATTCGTTTAAATTTTTAAATTGATCTATCACCTAGTCTTGATAAAACATAAGTAAAAATTACATTGTAGGTAAAAAATACATTTGACTTTTTTTTAATATTTTTGGTCAAAATAAGGTTGCTTAGATTTTTTAAAAAAATTTGGGTGAACTCGAGTTAACTCTCCTGACCCGTGATTCAAGCCTTGCCTCACGCTGACTCTCGAGTCAAGTTTTAAAACTATGATAATAAAATTTTTTATTCATATGTTGACTCGGGTTGACTCTCCCGACTTGTGACCTCGGTCTTGCCCTAAGTTGACTTTCAAGTTGGGTTTTAAAACTATTATAATAACCATGTTTATATTTATATTGATTCAAATCAACCCGAGTTAACCCTTAAATCTCGTGACTTGAGCCTTACCCCGGGTCGACTTTTGAATCAGGTTTTAAAACTATGATAATAACTATTTTTATTCTTATGTTGTCTCGAGTCAACCCGGGTCGACTATCCCAACCTGTGGCCATGGTCTTGCATTGGGTTGAACCCTTAGTCAGAATTTAAAACTAGGATAATAACTATTTGAATCCTTACGTTGACCCATGTTAATGGTCAAACCAACTTGTGACTCGATCCTGACCCCAGATCGACCCATAGTAGGGTTTTAAAACTATGATCATAAATATTTTTATTTTTATGTTGAACCGAGTCAATAGTCAACCTGATCCGTGACGAAAGAGAGAGAGAGAATTATTTGTATCCTTAAATTGACTCGAGTCAATGATGAACTCAAGTTTTGTCCTAGTTTGACTCTTAAGTCGAGTTTTAAAACTATAATAATAATTATTTTTATTCTTATATTGATCCAGGTTAATGGTCAACCTGACTCGTGACCCCGATCTAATTTCAGATAAATCTTCGAATCAGGTTTTAAAATTATGATAATAATTTTTTTATTTTTATGTTTATCTGACCAATCATGTTACTCTTGTGAATAGAATTGGACAATCTTGTCCATTCTTTTTTGGTGAATAAACTGTTGGTTTTGATCTCTTGGCTCGTTACAGGAAATACATGTGCTTGTACTTTTAACAACGCATCTAAAGATACCACAGCCTAGTTTGAAAACATTTTCGACATACAAAAGCATATCAAGATCCTTACAGCAATATACTCCTTCGGTTCATAATCATTGCAAGATCCTTCTTGACTAATGGTGAAGTTACACAGCGGTAACGCTCTCTCTTGGTCGAGTTGTATCCTTCAATTTTTGCGAATATCTGCCAATTACTAGCAAGCATTCTTGCGTGGATTAAGACTCGTTGTTGACCCCCTCAGTTGAATATGGAAAACACTCTCGTCACCAGCAGTAGAGTGTTCACGTAACACACGGGGTGTTGTTTGCTGTCCAAGCATCAAGGCAAGCAGCCATCGGAGCTGTAAGATAAGCATCACAAGAACCCATCTCAATTTAGCAACGATCCTTCCTGGAAAGAGTGATCTAACAGGACATCGGTAAAATCCAGAAGTGTTGCCATCAAGGTTATAACCTAAAGAACCCACGGAATGCTGATAAGTCAAAATAACCCGCATAGAATCTTGATAAGGAGTCAAAATAGCCGGTTATATTTGACCGGAGAGAGTATTCCAAATCCAAAAATCTTGTCAGATCCCAACTACCTCGGCTTAATTTCACACTAGCTGTAGCACACGAACATCTGCTTTGTATCATTCAAGAACTTAACTTGAGAAAGACACCGTCCCCATAATTCTGGATGGCTGGATGCCAAAGACTTTCTGCTAAATGAAAGTTCGACGACATAATATGACATAGATATAGTGGTCCTGGACTCCAGCTGTTCTAACAAAACATTCATTTGGCCAAAACCAGAACCTTGCGCACTTGCAGTCAATTGAAGACATCTGAATGATGTGCAATTGCTGCCCTAGATACGTTAAGATGGCAATTATCCATTATAATATATCTAAAACTCACCCACTATCATAAGGCTACACTTGACTCTGAAAGACCATGCATTCTAACAAATAAAAATATATCAAAAACTGATAATTATCCATTAAAATGGCAATAACCCTTGATTTTCAAATTGAGTTTGGATCCCTCAAAGGTGCTATCTTTCTTGGGATTTTTTCTCCGTGTCTCAGATGATGTATTTACAAATACATTGTAAAATTCAAAATGGTACCTACATAATCTAATTATAGAACCTACATAGTTTATAGAACTCCAAGTTGTATGAGCTTCTTCTCCTATCTAAGTAGAAATTTCACCACTTAGTGTGATTTTGCTGCAACATTCTTCCTGAGATTGCTGCGGCCAGTGCTGCTGTGAAATTGGGATCTTTCGTCAACGAAGAGGCCATCTGTTCCACCAAGAATTGCCGGACTTCAGGTGCATCAGTTTTTGGTTTTGAACTTTTGGCATCATTGCTGGACTTAGATTTTGTGAGGTCGAGAGTAATATTGGTTTTCCCAGATGAGGCTAGAGAAGCGGAGCAGGGTACTGAACCGAGTGTTAGACCATGGCTTGAACCTGATGTTGCCTCCATTGAGGGGTGTGGATGGTTGTGCTCTCCTTCATAAGTTGCCACCAGAACAGATTGGTCGTCAATGCTCCTTTGAACCTGAAAGAGCCACAAGTGAGAACAGAAGAATCTTAGCATTCTACTCATCCTTTTCACTTCACACGGAAGAAAGTTGGAACTAAAACCCTTATTTCATGCACAGAATATAAAGAAAACTTGGACAAATTAATTCACAGTCCATGTGAGTTTAAATGCCTACTTAATTATATGCTATTTATTTGCCTCATCACAGCTAAATTGAACAAGTCAGAACATGGACGAAATCGACCCAATGCTCTTTACATATGCAGCACAGAACTAACTGTGTTTATGGTTTCAGTCTCACCTTCTTCTTGACAGGGCAGCTTGGAGCAAAAGAGCATTTGAAGTAAGCTCTTGGAGAAGGGTTATCTCTTGTGACCTTTTGGCCATATTTCCTCCATTGATATCCATCTTTCACGATCTGCAATAAATTATATGCAATCGCTTAGTAACCCACGAAGACATTTGCATAGCATATCGAAATAACCTGTAAACTTTAGCTAGAAACACCCGTGATTTTTGCACCAGAGGGGTGTATTATATGCACTTACAAGGCTTTTATCACCCGCTTCAGTCTTGACATAAGCCCTGGAAGTCTTAGCTTTGATGACTTCTTCCCTTGGTTTCTTGGACAATTCTTCATCGGTTGAGCTACTCTCAGAGTTCCCATTCATTGCAATGTTATTATCGTTGTTGTTGTTGCTTGCAGACTTTCTTTTCTTTGATGGGCCATGAAGCTCCTTTTCTCCATTCTTGCACATGCAATCCATCAACTGGTTTCTTAAAGCATTGTAGTTCTCACACATCACAGTTAGCATTTCAGTGAGCTTCCTGTTTTCTTCGCTCACTCGGTTCAATTCCTCTTCTATGGCTCCAGTCTGAAATTAGTAATTATACAAAATAAATTCAACTTCAAAACTCCAAGAAGACTGCAAGTTTTAGAAGCACCTCGGATAAGTTCCTATTCTAATCATGTCCAGCCAGTTCCTAGCTAAAACTTAAGAAGGCTACTAGTCCCTTTTGTAATAGTTACTTTTTTTTTTCTATGAATCAATATTTTGATGATATATGACAGCAAAAACATTTCTATATATTTTTTCATGAAACCCAGTGACAAGAATTCATAATATCTTGTTCTTGCTGAAAGTTACGTACTTTATTGAAATTTGTTTGAAAAACAAAACCAAATCAATTATAAGAAGCTATGTGTTTAGCCTTCAATTGATGGCCATAAACCATAAAGAAAGGAAGAGGAGTATGAAACTAAAACCTACAGACATAATCAAATTACTGCAAAGCGAGTATCTGCATATATATATATATATATATATATAAAGCTAACCTCTTCTTTCGCTGAAGGCTTGGTCTGGAACATGAAAGTGGGTTTCATTTTTCTTGGTACCCCAAAACTTTCTGCATCAACTGGAGCATCGCTTTTCACTCTTAGAGGATTAATATTAAGATCCAAAGAAGTATCAACCCAGGATGAGTTATCCATAGCCGCCTTAATCGAACTAGTCCTTCTTGACAATCTTCTTCGAATCAATGGACCAAGTGAATTAGCTAGGAGATAGACGATCTTTGTGGCTGCAGCTAGCTAAACTAGTGAAAACACAGGGAATTGCTAAATTCAGACTCAGTTGGAACGAAATGGAAGGCAAAAAACTTGTGAATATATAGAACTCAAAAGGGCCCAACTCCGTTGTGGAAACTTGGTGGAAAGAGAAAGAAAGATAAAGATATAACAGTACTAGTAGCAGCAGATACATATGTTCTGGTCACATGAGAAGCTGGCATGCGCTTCTTCCTTTTTTGTTTTCTTTTTCATAGATACAAATGCTGAATGCAGATTAGACTGATGTGTGAGAGACATTGTCGGTTGGGGATTGACAATGGGACAAAGCTTTTGTCAAAGTCAAGCGCCCACCAAAAAAAGGTAGGAGTAGTATACTGTAGTGGAGTATTAAACAATGGGTGGTGTGTCATTGTGTTGAGTGTTGCACGCGTGAAACAGGTTATGTTTTCAGAAGTTTAATGCTGACCAAATGCTGGTATTGCTTTGATTATAAATAAAATAAATTATTTAAAAAAAAATTAAAATTATTTTAGTTTTTTTACTTCAAATTAAATTTTATTATTTTGATACATTTTCAAATAAAAAATACTTTGAAAAGCAATCCTACTAGCATATGATCAAACACCCTCAAAGTAATTGAATTAGGGCTTTCCTTTGCAATCACGTGTAAGTAATTGAATTATTTTCCAAATCATTCACAATTTCTTAAGGTTTTTGGAAAGAGGGTTGCATCCAATGCATAAACGCAGGGAACTTTTTTCTGGTTTATGTTCATTAAAATGTGCTTTACCACACCTACCGACAAAACAATGTGAGGTATTTTATTTTTGAAGTATTGGGAGCACGTTGTAAGCTCCAACGGAATTTATGGCTCATGTGTCCTTCAATAATTTGAGTTGTTGATTAATAAATTGTCCGGAATCAATTCTAGAATGTCGTTGAATTTAATTATATGATTTGAATTTAATTTAATTAATAAATAAATTGAGTTTTTATATTTTTAAAAAATAAAAATTTATTTTGTTTTGTTTTCTATATTATCTTTATTATCTTCATCCTTTTTCTTCAAGTGTCTCTGGATAAAAA
>Ga0307511_10006364_pt1 | contig 11903 bp, 19 predicted proteins | sample 13_EM_MG_FD_200266 | JGI IMG/M metagenome (GOLD analysis project Ga0307511, IMG submission 200266) | Populus trichocarpa ectomycorrhiza microbial communities from riparian zone in the Pacific Northwest, United States - 13_EM | ecosystem: Host-associated > Plants > Roots > Unclassified | place...
TGACAACGAGTAGATAGTTCTCTATCGGTATTCCAATACTATCTGCTTTCCCAATTTTCCTTCATGTGACTTTGAAGTGTGAAAAGATAAGATAACGCCATGTCATGATTTGAACGAGTGTTTGGGCGCTTTGAACTTTAGAAAATAAATGAGTGAAAAGGGTGAAAATCGTGACACTTTCCTTATCTCAATGTCCATCCATCCCCCTTCAATCATTCACCCATGAAACTTTGGTTGCTTGTCCACTTAGTCAGATGTTTACATGATCACAAACTTTAGTATATAAGTACGTACTGATGTTCTGATGTTTTCCCAGACTTTGTCAATCACAGTGTTCTCCCTCCTAACAGGCAGATCAGCTAGTGATTAACCCTGAGCCTCCCTTGTTCCCCTCTGATTCAAATCAGAGAGACTTCTCCCCTCTCTCTAGAGCCGATCAGTGTTACCTCAGCCCCTCTTTATTTCCTACCCAAACTACGGATCTTCCGAAACCACAAGTTACGCCAACACATACGGGAGTGGTCTGTCCCAACCCATTTCGACGTGGCCCGCAGTTAAAATGACAACTTCATGTACCGAGCGATTAGGGAGACTTGCATCGGTTCAGTAGGCCTGTTGGCAAGGTCGGTTCTGACAGTGGGGGTACAATATTCAAGTTGCTGGCGCCGTTGAGCAAGAGAAGACCCACATGAACGATAGTGTCTTGTATCATCTCTTCCACATGGGTACTTTCAACTGGAGAGGGAAAAACATCTTGGGGAACCAGGCCTGTCAAGCCATACAATGGGCTTGTCCTACAATCTTCCATATCTTCCAACGTGTCTTGAAGGTCGAGAAACAGGTTCACAGCCTTCAGTTCATATTCCTTTTGAATGAAGACTGATGGTTGTGATATAGGTGGATCGTATTGAGGCTGACCATTGTCGAGTCATTAATAGTCAAACTCATAGTTTGGACCGGTTGAACAAAGTGGTTGAGGCCTTGGACTGGACTACCAATGCAGTTGGTGAAGGACTCAACATGGCCGTTTCTCGTATCGATGCCAACCTGGTTGCCTTGAACGAATGTGTGGACTGTTGTCGTCAAGAGTGCAAGATGAACGAGGTGTTGGACTTGTACAAGGCTCATCTGGAGGAGCTCGAGAAGTTATTTGACACCCAGAACGTCAAGTTGGTGGAACTAGAGTCTAGGATGGACTCAGGGATATGTCATTGTGGGTTTAATGTCAAGGGGAAGGGGAAAGAGGTTGTTCCGGTTAAAGAAGATATTCCTGATGTCCTTGGAAGTCCCATCAATCTTCCACCCACTATCAGTGCTGGGTCCAGCTCTTCCTATCCGGCTCCACCCATTGCCAAAGAACCATATTTTGCCATGGTCGAGGAGCCCCTTTGGTGTTGACGAACAATGAAGACAAGGAGAACGCTGAGCTTCCTGGGACAGGAGCCGTAATCGCCTTCAATCGTCTTGGCGTATTACAGGGAAGTTCCATGGGAGCTCAAGAGTTCATCCAGGAGACTCATGCCATTCTCCAGGATCATTCTGAGGACATTGTTGTGGTACATGGTCAACACACCTTCCGAAGTCAGGGTCCTCCTAAATCTTGATTCAACCCTTATACCTCCATCCGTCGCTATCTCCATCCAGGCTGCCAGTTCCTACGCCGACCGTCTTGCACTCACTGCCACATTGGATCGGCTGATGACGAACTATCTTCAGTATGAGGCTGTGTTCTGTATGGAGGAGTTGATTGGGGCGGCAGAACATTTGTTTGTCTTCTATCCTCATTATGTGTGGATGGAGGACTCATTCTTCCATATGACGGTTATCACAGACAGTCACTGGGTGAACCAGTTGGTGGGAGAGGACGCCATGCCAAGATTCCATTTTTACGACAACTCAGCTTTGATGGGAGAGGATTGAAATGACATGTTGGACTTTGACAGGAATAACGACAAGTAGAACAATTTGTTGCTTAGTAGTGCCTCCAATGTGATCTTCATGTTCTGTTCAGGTCTTTGCAGAAGGATAAGAAAGATAAGAGAGAACAAATGTAAGGGTAAGTTGGACAAAAAGGTCAGAAGAAAAAGGAAAAATGAAGGTTGAAAATCGTCGGCAATGACAGTCCCCTTGTCAGCCCTGACACTGTAGTGGGTGGCAGAATGTTTCATACTGGTGCTGAGAACATGATAGTGCCTGACTTTGCATAGACTTGACTGAGGGGACAGTTGGGGAATACCCTTACAGGATTGTCAAAGTCTCTAAGGGGAAGGGAGACAGTATCTGATATGCTTCACACTATACTTCTCACTAGCAAATTCTGTGTAGTGAGAGACAGCAACAAGTATTTACCTTCACCAATGAGAAAGAAAGGTAGTCAACCATGCATAGTTGGAGGATGCCAGCAGAAGTCCCAAGTCCAACATGAATTCAGTGTATCTTCTCAGTTTCTCATAAAACATGGGACAGTAAGAGTATGCAAGAGAGCTGTGATTTGATACTTGATGATGACTTGGAATGGAGAATAGAAGACTGGCAGCCTTTGTGACACCCTTGCAAGATGGATGCAGATGTGAGGTGCACCACAGTGAAAGGCTCACCCCACAACAGCAAACAGGATCTATTGGGGTTTTGTTAGTGAAACAAGTCTCAAAAATGCAAGGTTGCTCACACCAGGAAGCCTGTAGGAATCACTAAACAAATCTGACAATCAGTTGTCCACCAGCATTCCTCAACGAGTGATGACAATGAAGCACAAACTACAGACAATGCTACAGGGCACCCTGTTGAAACAATCCAAGACTGTGCGCCCTCGTACACCCCACCCGAGGTTCCTCCACCAAGCAATACCTCACCAGGAAAATTTTCCCGGGCACAGGGTGTGTCAAACTAGGAGGACTTCTGAATAACGTTGGAGATTACGGAACAGCGGCTGATTGAAAGAACCTTTTTTGAGGGCCATGTGAGTTTCAGCAAATTGGATTGCTATATGTATGGTGCAGGACAGTTCGAGATAACACGGAAGGCGGGACTCAATATAGCAGACCCTTCGCCTAGCTTGCACTCAGTGAAATGCCCCTGGGTGTCTTCGGAATCAGGAAACTTGGGCCTGTGAGAGAGGATACAGAAACTCCTCACCGGAAGACTCGGGCTTATCCAAGGCCAAAACCCAATGGAGCGGTATTCCTGCTGCCTCTGTAATTCCGGCAATCGCGAGGCGATCTTGGTGTACACCAATATCCGCATCGATGTGGGATCTGGTGCCAGACTCGGTCCGCTGGGACCACTAGGTGAGGAGAGCGTACTGGAATTGGTACGTGAATGTATACGCACACAAGGTGATACCACCAAGACACAGCGCGCCTCATATTACGACAGTTGAATCGGCAACCTGAATCAATCAAGGCAACTTGAAGGACAAAGCACCAAAGAGAGCCGGATCTTTACCGCATGCGGTGTGGGCAATAAAGAACCACCCGCGGCCCTTTCGCCTGGAATGAACGGATCTGGGCTAGATCACAGGACTGGCCAGATATAGGAGGATAATGGAATGTGCATTCCTGTACTCCACTTCGAATGGACGGCATCAACGGCCGCAGATACTGAGACCGGGATCGATGGACCATTATCAAGTCTGGCCGGTCACCTGACATAGAACGATGTGCTGACGTCCGCGAAATGAGGAATGAGCGAGACTCCAGAGACACGAGAGACACCAGAAGACCGGGTGATTGCGAGATCACCGGGACATCGACGGGTCACGCCGACCGAGTTGATCACGAGGGGACAACTTGTGGCCCGCCTCCAACGTATGTCATTGGCTCCAACAATTCCCTCAAAACACAGCCTTACGTGAGGAACAGCGGCTCACTCCGTATTAAAAGCCCTCAAGAAACCCCCACCTCCCTCCAAGCCCCCCTCTCTCTCAGTCTCAACCACCTCGAACAACCCAACCCTCTTACGATGGTCTGTCTGTCCCGTTTCGCATCCCCCCATGAACGATGATCTAATCTCTTATCGTCCACTTATCAGCAATCTTCCACCGTCCTCGTTAACTATGCCGGTTGCAGCAATTCGAACTGCAGCTGTGGCGAGAGGTACGTCGCTCCACGTTACGTTCGTCACGTAGAGCATATGCTGATGTCCGACAGCTGCGGGTGCACGACCGGCGAATGCAAATGCTAAGCGCACACATCGACACCTTATTTCACCCCCCGTTCTTTCCAATGTACCCCAACCTCTGAATAGCCCTGTAATAAATAAATAAACCATCGCAAATTTCCTCTGTCCCCCTGTGCGATGAGCCTCTCCCCCACACGTTTTAGCGGGTTTCAACTCGCCATCCGACACTGGTCGATTAACAATCATTTCCAGAGATCCTGATAAGCGGAAGTGACGTCCATGTGTGGTGGGAACCTTGTGTGTTCGGTATCGTTTGCGAATTCCGAATTGTGTCACCAACCTTCCTAGGCGAGCCACGTTTGTAATTCATTCCCCTCAGGACGGAAGATAAGAAGTATTGTGAGAAGGTTGCCTGTCTCTGAGCATTTGTAGGCAACCGTTGAGAGCCCTGCGCCCGACGGGCCTGGGATATCACGAAGTGAGCGAAAGGGATCGAATTACGCCGTCAAACATAAGGTGTATTGAATGTGTGAACGACAAATAACAGATGTTAAACTAGGGTAGGAAAGCACGTAATGAGTACCACGCGTATATGATAGATATCAAGACGTGAGTTCGCGATCCGCGAATCACGAGTGTGTAGGGGGGGGAGCCAGGTGTGGCCCACCTTAGTCCCTCCTGACGGTTTCTTTATACAACTCCAACTCTTCTATGACATTAACCAACACGCCCACCTCCCAATTCCCATATATAAACCCGACGTACAGCATCGTCGTCGCCCACCACGCTAACACCGTCGTGGCAAGAAGGAAGATCGGGTTGATCCACGGATGGGGCAACCAGGCGGAGCCGATGATGAGAGCTACGATGAGGAACAGGCAAGCCAAGAAGACGGATAGATAGAGCCGTGATCTCGAGCGAGAGATCCGATAACAGGCCGTTAGAGCTTGAATTGTTGTAGTTATGGACGCGTCGCTCAATCCCAGGGGAGATTGGGGTTGTAGGTTGGACACCGCGGAGATCTGCTGCGACTGACCATGCTTCGCACCCGACGGTCGGTTCTTGGTAATGGTGTTGGGAGCTGGAGCGGGTACTTCAAGATCAGAATGGTTATCGATGCTCCCTGGCAAATGGATAGAGAAAGTCGCCTCGAGCCCAAAATGATCAGAATAAGAATGAGATTTCCCGGGGACATGCTCCGTGAACACGACATTGCTCTGCGTCGGTTTCAAAACCGGGCTTTTGGACGAGAGGAGGGAATGGATAGGTGGCCGGTATAAGATGTAGTCGAGCCGTTTCCCCAGGAATTGCCTGGCATAGTCGTCCAACGGTTTCGCCGCGGAGTAGGTATTGATGGGGGAATCAGCGGTAACTCCAAATGTGTGGAGAACTTCTAGAGGTGGTGTGTTTGGCTGGAAGGTCGCGGGGACGTCTGGGTGCGTGTCTTCCCATGCGTCTCGAAGACCGGAATGCTCTTTGATGAGAACCATGGGGAAGCTTGTCGGTACGCTGTTGTAATCACCGACCTACGGATAACGCGTCAAATCAGCCTCACGAGCAGATACCGAGAATATGACTTACAGAAATCACGTATCGCCCCAGCTCGGCCGAATGTCGAACGAGCTTGGATAACTCCCATGCGTTTACAAGCCTGTGCGCCCTCTGGTGTTCGGGCCCGCCCTCTCCACCTTTTGCAAACAACTTGCCGGATTATATTAATTCACTGTAGACAAAGGTGAGGCTCATACATGACTTACGTGCGTGGTGAAGACCTGGAGTTGGCCGAGGATGGGATGCGCGAGCAGTATACTGACGGCCGCTTTTCCAACGAACCAGTCACCCCCAAAGACGTCCAGAGGTGATCCGTTCAATGAGTACGGGTGGGCTGTTGCACCCATGATCGGGAAACGCGAAAGGAATACGAGACCTGCTCCAAGAGCCCCCCTATAGGTGTAGTCAGACGCCTCCGAGCTTCTCTCAACGTTCAGTTCACCCACCCATGAAAATATTTGGCATACGGCAGCTTTTGCGCCACCTTGGCTTTGACGAGCTCGTAGTCGGAATACATCCATAATTCTTGCAGGCCTACGATATCGTATGACGAGTCGCTGAGAGCTTGTGCAATAGCGGCGATCCTGTCCTCCCTATGCTTCGATACGATTCTCAATCCCCTGCAGGAACAAAGGAACAGATATCGCCGTCAGCGGTGGCGCCATGGAGCCATATTGGAAACAGGAGGGATAATCACCAGCAATTGAGGGTACAGATGCGAAGTTGGGAGTCGGTCATGGCTAATGAAGAAGAAGAGGTCCGTAGGTTTCCAAGACTGAAACCATCTGCAGGCATGGCGGAATCCCCGTTCGATGTATGCGTGCCACTCTGAGGCGACCGGAATTTGCCACCCGATCCCCAATTGTCTCACTTCAATCACAACGTCGGCGTTTGTTTGACTACCCTCACTTACCGAGACCATTGTCTCGATGTCTGCACCCGCCAAGTTGTTCTTCTCGACCATCGAGGTGACAAAGCAGGCGTTCTACCGCTCAGCACTCTCATTTGCCATCGTGAACCTCAAACCAATTGTACCCGGCCGTGCGTCCTCAGTTATCGACAGACTCGTTCACAAGATCAATCACTGCCACTAGACGTGCTCGTGATACCAACCCGACCGGTGCCTAGGATAAGCGACCTCACCTCCGATGAACTCAAGTCGCTCATGGAATCCGTGAAAATCGTCGGGACCGTGGTCGAGAAGGCTTACAGCGGGGATGGTCTCACTATCGCGTGCCAGGTTCGTCAATACCATTCTCGCTATCTAAATTTTCGCGTTTACGATTTGTCCGATACAGGACGGCCCAGCTGCAGGACAAACTATCCCCCACGTTCACTTCCACATTTTACCCCGCAGTCTCCGGAGCGACAAATTCCAGTCTAACATGGACGCCGTATACCCCGCCATAGAGGAGGCCGAATCCGAGCTCCACGCTGATCTGGAACGAGTGACTAAGAACCCCAAGAAACAGACATCCGCTGCGGAGCCATTGAAAATGGACGCCGACGCAGATAGGAAACCTCGCGGGCTGGATGAAATGGTCAAGGAGGCGGAATCACTTCGAGGTTTCTTCAGGGCAGAGATGGGGGCCCATCCTCTTGACTAGTTGGTACGTGTCACTCAAGGGATGTCTAATCGCGTGTTTCTCCTGGGGTTTGACACTGGCGCAGAAGCTGTTGCCCGACTTCCGTTTCCCGTTGTCGATTCACCTCATCTAGTAACCGCAAGCGAAGTCGCCATGATGAACTTCGCTCGGACGGTCCTGAAAATTCCGGTGCCTCGTGTTCTAGTGTGGCCTTCACGTCCGAACGACATTGGCATGGAATTTACCCTCTGAGAAGGTTCCAGGGGTGGAGATGAAGGAAGGCTGGACGAATACCCGTTATCAGAATTTTACGAACCTTGCACACCTCTAATGTGATATACGATTTGTATACGATATTGAAAAGATGTTCATCTCTTGCCAGTTTTCGAGCTACGGAAGCATCTCCTACAAGGAAGACCTGGAAGGTCTCCCTTACCCTAGTTACCTGCGGGCTGATGGCAGAAAATGCAACGCTTTGGAACGAATTATGACTTAGGATCCATGCGTAAACGCTCAAGAAAAGACTTTGGAGCCCAATGAGAGAACGTAGCGATGTATTTCTCGTGGATATACAGCAAGTAGAGATTCTTCCTAGGGGACTCCCTCAACTGCTCCGTACGCCCTTGATCGTGGCGCCTCAGGCACCGATCCCCTGCAAGGAATTGCCAGGCTGCAAATCCCCCAGGGAGGATTGCGATTACTCCGAGCCTTCGTCACTGCTAGAATAATCTGGTGCAGGTCCAGGTAGGATGGCCGTGTCCGATGAACCCCCGAACCACGGGTGATTCAGGAGGTCTGACACACTCGGTCGTCGTAGTGGATCAAATACGAGAATCTGCTGAAGTGGCTGAATCAATCCAGGTGTGTCGCCAACCTCCGATCCCGATCGGATCCTCTCCTCGAGTGGAACGTTACGAGTGCTAGCGACATACGATGCCCCTATAGATTCCATTGAAAATCAAGCACCATTTACGAATAGCCCGACATACCTAGCGAAACTACCCATTCCTCAGGAAGCGGCCCGAGTGTGGCCGCCAGTTGACGCAGCGCTGCCATTTCATTGAAGGCACTCCAGCCCATCAGAGGCCCTGACGTGGCCAGCTCATAGATCTTTCGTAACGTCAGCCTTGTACCATAGTCTTGATCTCGTAGAGACTCACTAGACATCCCAGCGACCAAACATCCACCATCGGCCCAAACTCAACCTTAGGCGGCGTCGGGAAATTGCTGAGGAGCCCCTCCGGGGCCCGAACTCGGAGTGGAGTGTGCAGTTCACGAGGCGCCTCGGTGCTGACGAAAGCTACAGAATCTCAATCCTTGGCGACACGATTAAGACCATCGGGACAAACCTTCTCCCAAGTCGATTATCCTTATGCGGAGGCAATCTTGATATACGCCCTTCACTGGATTCCTGGAGAAAACAAAGTATTTTGGGAGCGAGTCGGTTTGATGCGCTCCGTCTCGAACCAATACCGGCACAGTTTTCGGTAAGCCTACGACTCTCATCGCTTCTCCCTCGGACTTCCCGTCAAGATCAGGCATCTCGAACGCGATGTTACCACTGTACAGATCTAGGTTGCACGTGTGAGCCGTCGAACGGTTGACAGAACAGTTGATTGACCTCCGTGAACCACCCCGCAATCGTGGAGGAAAGAGATTCCAAGCGCGATTTGATGAATGAGAGGTTTGATCGTCCGGCAGATCATGGCTGGATCATAGTCGTAAATGGTGGAAAGCTGAGGCCCCATGACTTTGAACGCCAATACGTCATGTTTTCCGTTTGGGCCATGTACTTCAAAATGACCCAAGGGAGTGAGGACACGATCGGATCCGGGATGCGTCCTTGGCTGGGATGCGAGAATGCGGTAGATCTTGTTCTCGTTGCTCTTGCAGGTACAATCGGCTATGATGAACTTGAGGGCCACGTATCGGCTACGAGACGGGAGGATCGTTAGCGGCTGTGCCAACTGCGACATGAACGGTCGCGAAAATAAGCCGGGATTCGGACCACGATAACTCACGTCTGAATGGTCGATTAAATGTCGCGTGCGAGCCAAACTGTGGAGTAGGTGCCGTATCCAAGTTTATTGATCACCTTGTACCTCTCGCAATAGATGTCCCCAAGGTGCACTGGATGATATCCTCCAGGTAGATAACGGCGAGGGTCCTCCAAACCCTCGCCACTCAGGAAGTAAAAGTCATCGAGTGTTGGGGGCTCCATTGAGGCTCCGGGGTGCCGGTATGCTCGCTGGTGAAAAAGCAGGCGAGGAGCAGCCCCTGCGGGTTTTATGAAGAAATGCCTCTGGCTTGAATGTACAGGGGGTCATTCACCACACGCGGTTGACGCGAGAAGAAAGTGGTTGGAAAGATCACCGTGACCTGGAGATATTCCTGCGTCAGCAGGATCCCACACTCGCACGCTCGAAGTAACCTAGCTCGAACTCAGGATCGTATTGGGAGTTCTGGACTGAGTGATTGGTGGCAGTTGGTCGATCGACTTGATCGGGCCATGAAGTGGCTTTGTCCCCTCCACGGTTCCACTTCCCCGTTCAGACCCCCTTTTGTTCATGCCGAGTTGCCTTGTCCGTTCCACACAAATGGTTTGTCTCATGAAAACACAGGAACACCCATTACTGCTGTCTGCTGGTATTGTCGCTCTGCGGCTCGTCCTGTCTCCCCATCGTGCGCCGGTCAAGGAGGTTGAAACTCGCGCCGTGCTCAGGGGCCAGGTGTTTATCGTTACTTGCCACCCCTCGCGGATCACAACCCACCCGGGCCCAGCCACGGTATGGCAGACCGTTCGATCTTATTCGTCGAGGGGGTTTGGAGAAATACGAGCCAAAGGCGATCTCAGGTCTGCCCTCGTTTGATACCCGGTCTATTCTTCGAAATTGAACCCGCTCTGCTAGCTTGTTGTTCGGTCTGCTACAACGGCGTGAAAGTTTCGCTGAGAGACCTATGGCCATCGAGAGATACTCTTCGACTCTGTCCCTGTCTTCTTCTGGCTGACCTTCCCCATCGGCAGCATCACCCCTGACAGAAGCCCCCTCTGCCATTTGCGAAAAGCCTCAGCGGTTACTGTGTCAGCCATTGCGGAACTCTTGCAAGATGGATGCAGATGTGAGATACATCACTATAAACGGTTCACCCCCCAGCAGCAGCCAAGATCTATCGGGGTTTTGTTAACAAAACGGGCCCCAAAAAGTCAAGACCGCTCACATCAGGAGGTCCGTAGGAGCTGCTAAACAAATGTTTGTCTCGATGACAACAAAGCACAAGCGCAACAGGGCACCCTGTTGAAATAATCCAAGACTGTATACCCTCGTGCGCCCCACGTGAGGTTCCTCGGCCAAGTGATACCTCACCAGAAGGAAAATTTCCGGGTACAGTGTGTGTCATAGTGGGCGGACTTCTGGGATACAGAACCCCTCACCGGGAGATTTGGGCTTACCCAAGGCCAAAGCCCGACGAAGCAGTATCCCTGCTGCCTCTGTGATTCCGGCGATCGCGAGGCGATTTTTACGCACACCAATATCCGCATCGATGCGGGATCTGGTGCCAGACTCGGTCCGCTGGGACCGAGCGCTAGGTTCGGAGAGTGTACCGGAATCGGTACTTACGCGGAAGTATACGCACGTCCCGTATTACATTGAATCCGTTGGATCAATCAAGGTGGCTTAAAGAGCAGAGCGCCAGAGAGCCGGATCTTGACTGCATGCGGTGTGGGGAAACAAAACGCCCCTGTCCCTCTCGCCTGGAATAAATGTATCCGGGTTAGGTCACAGAATTGACCAAATGGAGGAGGATAATGGAATGGACATTTCTGCACTCCACTTCGAATGGACGGCGTCAACGACCGCAGATGCTGAGACCGGGATCGATGGACCGCTATCAAGTCCAGCCGGTCACTTGACATATAACGATGTGCTCATGTCCGCGAAATGAGGAGCGAGCGAGACTCCAGAGACACGAGACATCAGAAGATCGGATGATTGCGAGACTACCGGTCTGGGACATCGACAGGTCACGCCGACCGAAGAGGGAGGTCCACCCGCCACTAACGTACCGGTTCATGTGTGGTGGAAGCCTGCGAATTCCGAAGCGTCACCAACCTTCCTAGGCGAGTCACGTTCACGATTCATTCCCCTCAGGACGGAAGATAAGAGAGTAGTGTGGGAGCGGTACCTTTCTCCGAGCAATTCTAGGCAACCGTTGAACGTTGAGGGCCGTGCGCCCGACGTCACGAAGTGAGCGGAAGGGATCGAATTACACCATCGAACATAAGGTGTATTGAGTGTGTGGACGGCAAATAACAGATGTTAAACTAGGGTAGGAAAGCACATAATGAGTACCACGTGTATATGATAGATATCAAGGGGTGAGTTCGCGGTCCACGAATCATGGGTGTGTCGCGGGGGGGAAGGGGGAACCAGGCGCGGCCCACTTCGGTCCTTCCTGACAGTCTGTTTATACAACTCCAACTCTTCTATGACATTAACCAACCCGCCCACCTCCCAATTCCCATATATAAACCCGACGTACAACATCGTCGTCGCCCACCACACTAAAGTTCGGGCCCAATGGGAGAACGTAACGCTTTATTCTTGCGAATGTACAATAGGTAGAAATTCTTATTAGAGGACCCTC